>Ga0207798_100096_pt1 | contig 36263 bp, 29 predicted proteins | sample TtanPargueraPR_8_FD_187278 | JGI IMG/M metagenome (GOLD analysis project Ga0207798, IMG submission 187278) | Anaerobic enrichment media microbial communities from Bioluminiscent Bay, La Parguera, Puerto Rico - Tt and E1 (SPAdes) | ecosystem: Environmental > Aquatic > Marine > Unclassified ... | reverse complement strand
GCGTGCCGCGCACTTTGTCGGTCATCATCGTGATCTTAATGTTCGTCGGATTGATGTTGATCGCTTTGTTTGGTTTGGTTCCGACGATTTGGACTCAGGTCGGTAATCTAATTAACGATATTCCAAATATGTACAACGGGTTACAAAAGTTTATTGTCACGCTACCAGAACGTCACCCTGAGTTAGCAAACTTAGAAATTGTAGAAACCGTGGTGACAAATGCCAAAAACCAAGCGTTGGGACTTGGTGAGAGTGTAGTAAAAGGCTCACTTGCGTCATTAGTCAGTATTGCGACGCTAGCGGTATACTTGATTTTAGTGCCACTACTTATCTTCTTCTTACTGAAGGACAAAGAAGAGATGCTAAGAATCGCGAGTGGTGTTTTGCCGAAAAACCGTAAACTCGCGAATAAAGTTTGGCATGAAATGAACGAGCAGATCTCCAATTACATTCGCGGTAAAGTGCTCGAGATTTTAATAGTGGGTGGCGTGAGTTACGTGACTTTTGCCATTTTAGATCTTCGCTATTCGGCGCTGCTTGCCGTAGCTGTCGGTCTATCTGTGTTAATTCCTTATATCGGCGCGGCAGCTGTAACTGTGCCTGTCGCCATCGTTGGTCTGTTCCAATGGGGTCTTGCGCCTCCGTTTTATTGGTTGCTGCTTGCCTACGGTATTATCCAAGCGCTGGATGGTAATGTGTTGGTTCCTGTTCTGTTTTCTGAGGCGGTAAATCTACACCCAGTTGCCATCATTGTGGCAGTGTTAGTCTTCGGTGGCTTGTGGGGTTTTTGGGGCGTATTCTTCGCCATTCCGTTGGCGACACTAGTTAAAGCCGTATGGCATGCTTTACCAAGTACGGAAGAAAACGAACCAGTCGAACAAGAGTAGGCGTTACCAAAGTACGATGCTCAAAAGAAAGCCCAGCAGTTTGCTGGGCTTTTTGTTATTTGAAGAACGGATCGCGCTTATGCGTTTTCGTTCAGGTAATTTAATACGACTTCGTGGTGATCTTTGGTTTTGAACTTGTTGAACACGTGTTCGATCACGCCTTCTTCATTGATCAGGAAGCTAATGCGGTGAAGACCATCGTATACTTTACCCATGGAACTGTACCTTTGGAAATTTTTTTAGACTCAATCTTTGACGATTTTCAACAAACTCTATACTTAACAGTTAGTTAGGTTAATAATTTCTCTTTTTGAACCTCAATTATAGCAGTTGTCATAATTTTTTGTAAATTGGGCTCATTTTGACGCTTTTCCAAGTGAAAACTTGTCATAAAAACTAAGTCGTTGCTATAAGTTGAAGTTGATAGTCATTACGATGGGAGCGCTTGGTGATCACATATACTTGTCACCCAACTCGCTTTTGGACATAAATCAGTTAGAGCAAGCAGACTAAATACCACTCACTGCATTAGTTTATCTATCTCAACTAGACTACCAAGACATTGCCTTGGATGAATAAGCATGCAAGAGATAAGGATTCGACACATTTCTTTTTACTTCGCTAAGGCTGAAGTATCACCCTTCAAGCAGCACTAAGTTGCCGTCAACTTACGTTTTTCAAGTAACTCCACTGCGAGTTTGTTCGCTTTCATATACTTAACGTATTCAACGAACCCTTTGGAAAGTCAACTCATATTAGGTTTATCCGAGCTACTCGGAAAATCATGACATAGATCAGGTATAGCGCTATGAAGATGTTTAGTTACCCGCTATAGCTAAACTCGAAGATAGCTCATCTGTATGCTCGTAATGTCATGAATAAAGATGAGTTTTCTGGATAGCATCCGTTGAAAAACAATGCACCTATCACCATATGATATCTAGAATATTGCTATTCTCGAGTGACTAAATCTAGAAGCGGATAACCATGACGGAAAAAGAAAAAATAGATGTCCTTATTGTATGCGCATTAAAGGATGAATTTGAGCAAGTCTTACAAATCAAGGACGGTATCGATAGTACTGGTTGGATAGAGAGAACTTTATCAAGCGGGAGGTTAGTTGCTGATGCTCGTTTTGCAGGTAAAGACAATGTAGCAATATCTGTCCGAGTCACTTGGTCTTCATATATGGGGCGGGAAGAAGCGAGCGCTCTAGTTCATAGCATGCTTTCCGAGGCTGACTTTAAGTGCATTGCAATGACGGGTATATGCGCAGGCCGAAGAGGAAAAGTCTCCCTTGGCGATGTTATTTTTGCGGAAAGACTTTGGTCTTACGATGCAGGTAAGCTCATTAAAGAAGGTGATATCGAGGTATTTCAAGGTGATATGCTTCAATACCGCCCTGACACAGAAACTGTTCAAAGAATGCAAAACCTCTCTGTAGATTTATCCGCTTGGCCGATCTCTCGGCCTAAGTACCCACTCGAAAATCAAGAGAATTGGGTAATACAGTGTTTAGCAAACCAAATTAAACCATTTGAACATGACGAATTTGATACCAAATGCGCAGATTGGCAGTCTGTGTTAGCCCGATTACTAAAGAAAAAATTAGTGACTAAGGAACTTACTTTAACTGACAGTGGGATCGAGAAAGCCATTGAGTTGAATCTATGGCACCCGAAAGGGTTACCTGAGCCTGAGCCATTTAGAATTCATGTCGCTCCTATAGCAACTGGGGCGGCTGTTGTTGAGGATTCAGGCTTGTTTTCAAGGCTTTCTCATTCTATGCGTAAAGTTCTTGGTGTTGATATGGAAGCAAGTGCACTAGGTGCTTTAGGTAATATAAATCGAATGCCTGTAATTGTAGTAAAAGCAGTTTCTGATTTTGGTGACACATTTAAAGATGATCAGTACAGGCACTTTGCTTCTCAAGCATCCGCTCAGTGCATGTTGAAGTTTCTTCGAGACAATGCAGATATGCTTACTCACCACCAGGAAGTCGAGTTGATGAATGTTTCAACTGATGACCTAATTGTTTTTTTAGCAGAAGAGTACCCTGATATTTCAGATGCTAGGGCTCTTTGGAAGAGAGCTGGCGGGCGAAACAGTGATATTGCGAGCAACTCAAGACCAAAAGATATGTGGTTGAATATTTGGCAAAAATCAGTCAACGGTGCAGCGGTGAAACCACCTGACCTGTTGAATACTGTTGCTCATGACTATCCTGAAAGCGATTTAATTAAAAGCTTTTTAACTCATTTATCCGTCAACGAAAAACTGTACTAAGGAGCTACTATGGATACAATTTTGGATTCATTTTTAGGTTTAGGGCTTATTGAGAGCATCGACGGTAATGATGAACGCTTTGCTAAAATCGAGCAAGCAGCTCAAAAGCTGGCTGAATATTATCGTGAAGAGCGTGACCAACTTATTCCAGCAATTCTATGTGGCTTAAACCCTAATGTTTCACTAGATGAGTTGCCCATAAACAAAGCAAAAGAGCTTCTTCAGAATGAGTGGAAGGCATTCTTAACCGCATATACTGATGAACCAGTTAATCTATATAGATCAATTATTCTCGAAGCGTGCTCTCAAGTATCAGAAGAAGATAACAATGCTGCAATAATGTGGCTCACCGCTTGTGACATATTCCCATTATTACGATGTGGAAAAGAAGAAAAAGTACTGCGAACCTTTTTGCAATCATTAGGGCGTACTGCTGAGCAGAATTCAATCGTTAGTGCGCCAGGCTTGTCATTTAGCAAAGAGAAAACAATTAAGCTAGATGAGCTACCAACTCCAGTCGTTAATAAAAAAGATGTTGATGAAAATGATCTTCGCGAGCGTATAGGTGGAGCTGCTGGTCAAACTTATATCAATAAAGAAGGCCAAAATGTTCCGGGTATCAATCCCAATAGATACGCCGCTCATCAGAACCCGCCCCATTGGGCCGGCGACTTTGCTGAAAGAATGTCTGAAATTATAACTTCAGAAATCGCACTTGTTGAAGAACAATCAATTGCTAATAATAAGGCAATGGAGAATCTCAACTCGCTGAAGAAGTCCGTTGAAAAAGCCCTGAATGAGCAAAGGCTAGCCCTTCAAAGGCAGCAAAAAGCATTTTTAAATTTTCAAAGGCAGGAGCAAACGAGGCTAAATGTTTTATGGTGGGCTGAAGCTCTCTATTCAACATCTCAAAAAGAGAGCTATCGATCTCACCCTCCTGAAATCGCAGCGGTTTTAATGCCGTATGATTTGCTCGAAGAAATACAACTACCGTCACCAGCTAGTATTGTATACACATTAGCTGAGGCGGTAGGCAAATTACCTGAATGCAGTCATGACCGTAACTACAGTTTTTATGAAATTTTGACTGAAATTCGAAGCAAACGTTCGCGGCTCGATCCTTGTTGGTTAAAAACACTTACTTCTAGATCCGATGAGAAAAGCTCAAATATTGGGGGGATGGTTGTTCGAACTTTAGTTGATGAGAATTGCGATTTGAATTCATTGATAGAGAAATCTTTTATTCCTCAGGACTGGCGTTGTAGCCTCCCCGAACTATCAAGAGCAATTTTTAGACAGGAACAGGCATACCGACTAGTTGCGGAGGTGTAGGTATGAGTCGGTGTTCAAATCCAAATTGCTTTGTACATGATGGCGATACTTGTTGTATGGGGGAGCTCAATCATGAAGATTGTCCTTCATGGAGCCACAATAAGGCAACTGAGAACAGTGACCTAGAAAGAAATGAAAACAATATTTCCTTTCGAGTACCTTGGTCATCTTCAGCTCTAGGGAGCTCAGATTTATCGCGTCTGTATCAACAAGGTCCATCAATTTTTATTGGATTGCTTGGCGCCCAAAATACAGGAAAAACGACTTTTCTAGCTGCGAATTATTTGCAATTACTGTCAGGTGAAAAGTACAACAATTTTGAGTTTTGTGGCTCTCAAACTCTTGGTGCATGGGAATCAATAGCATCATGGGCTCGAATTAACAATGAGAAGCAATTGCCATCATTTCCACCTCATACTCCACGCGGGGTGGATCGAACGCCTGGCATTCTTCATCTCATCTTACAAGACTCCTATGATAAGATTAAGAACATCTTTCTTACGGACGCTCCTGGTGAGTGGTTTACAAGGTGGTCTATTGATGTCGACGCTATCGATGCCGCAGGGGCAAAATGGACAGCCTCGCAGAGTGATGCCTTCTTAATATTTGCTGATTGTGAAAAGCTTGCTGGAGAAGAACGCAGTGTGGCAAGGAGAGAGCTGCGGACAATTATCGAACGCTTAGGTGAATCTGTCGGTTCTAGGCCAACAGTGCTTGTTTGGGCAAAAAGTGACAAACAACCTATAGAGGGAATAAAAAAAGCAATTCAAAGAGCTTTAGAAAGCAATATTCCCCATGCCAAAGAGTTTGAAGTAACAGTGGAAGATCCTGCTTCTTTTACAATAGCGTTAGAATCAATCTTAAATGAGGCTTGGATACCTAGGTTTTGCGAACCTATCACGGAACCTATTGTAGGGAACACTTCATTTCTCGTTTTTAGGGGGCACCATGAAAAATTTTGAAATACTGCTTCTTGGTGGCCCTAATAGTGGTAAGACACACTATGCAGGACAACTCTTTGGGCGACTAAAACGACGTCCAGGTAAGTTAAAAATCAGGACTGGTGATGGTACGTCAGTTAATTTAAGTGCTTTAGAAGATGTACTAACCCAGTTGGAAGACGGCAATGCAGCTGAGCACACTCACGCCGATCAGTACTCCGAAATACTATTCCCGTTAATTGATAGCAACCAGATAACAATTGATCTGTACTGGCCTGATTACGGTGGCGAGCAATTATCTCAGGTTTTTAAGCAGCGAGAGATCTCTTCAGATTGGCGTAGAAGGTTACAAAGTACAGATGGGTGGTTAGTATTTATTCGCCTTAGTGGAGAGAAAACTTACCCGGACGCTTTGTCAAAGCTAACTTCTATACCAACTAACACACCAGGTGAAACTACAAGACCTGAAATTTGGGATGCTAACGTATATTGGATAGAACTTCTTCAGATGTTGTGTCACGTGGCTGGCTTAAATCTAAGCTCTAAGGAAAATAAGCCTCCGTTAGCCATCGTATTATCTTGTTTTGATGAAGTACTCGAAGAAGGTCAAGTGCCTTCAGAAGCCTTGAAAAGTAAATTACCGTTATTCTATTCATTTATCCAAGCAACTTGGCCGGAAAAGATGACATCTATATGGGGGGTGTCTTCCTTAGGTAAGACCCTTCAACCCAATAGCAATGATGATGACTTCATCGATGAGGGCCCAGAATATCAGGGCTGGGTAATTGCTCCTGAGCAGAGTAACAAGGATTCTGACTTAACAGCTCCACTCTATTGGATACTAGATAATATATGACAACGAAACCACTAAAAGCTATTTATGGTTGCAGGAATAATAGTCATGATTTGCTATTCTGGGACGGAGATTCTCCCCTTCCTCCTGAATTACTTGGCTTGACTGACAAACCCGGGGGATACGTTACCCCTAAAGAAAAATGGTGGCCAGCAATCAACTGTGGACCTGTTGGCAACTGGTGGGCGTTATGGAGTATTGAGCCTGACTTGGATGCGCCGCGCAGTGGTATGGTAAAAAGTACGGTTTTACTTTGGGAGTTGGACAAGATATCTCAAGTACACTGTCTTGAAGAATTTATTTATCAATTAGTTAACCATAAAGAGTATAAGCAGCCTTGTTCCAGCTTGTTGCAAAATGTCGCAAACAAACTGATTTGTAGCGACAACATCCTAGCTATAGAAGCTGACGAAACCTTACCCTTATTAATCGCTCACCTATGGGAGAAGTTGTGGGGAGAAGCACGAAAAGAATTTTCTGTTAGAAGCGCATTCACACCGCCTCAATCATTAGTACGTGCTAAGTTGCCTACATTTTACTATGTTCCCGCATCAGTATTGAATCAATGGTATCTGCCTAACGTATCCTTAATTAATAGTACAACAACCATTGAAACCTCTCGAGCAACTAACTACCTGATTAATCGAGTCGAAAATGATTCGTTACTTTGTCAACTACTGCTTAACTGTTGCGAGTTAACGGGCGATTTGAAAGTATTGAATAAGCTAGGAAGAGCCGCTGACAACATTGATCAGTTCAGAGAAAATTCCACTTTGACTAATGCTATCGTAGCGCTTCGAACTTTGATCGCTTGCTCTCCATCACCAGATAAAGCTAAAGATATAAAAAATGAGCTTTTGAGTTCGATTAAGATGCTAATGGTTAGTAAAGGCGACGCTTCTGATATTTTGACTATGTGCAATTTATCAAGTGATGCTGTTCCTAAAGGAGCTATGCCGGAAGTAGAACTATCAAATTGGATAAAGAACAACTTAGTAACTCTTAGTCACGAAGACCTTAACAAGTACTTTGAAAGAGCGTTGCCTGATAAATCAACGCAGTGGTGGTCACAGTCAGTTGTCAATGGGATCGGCACACTAGTTAATCAACCCGAAACCAGTGAACATACATTGTTCTGGCTTTCAATAGTCAACTTTCAAAAAACTTTCTTACGGCTATCTTCTGTACCACAAGATCTTGAGCAAATGTTGTTTGAATGCGCGAAAGCGAGTGACATGACAGTAGATAACTTCATGGCGCTAGAGCAATTTTCTATTTCTCAGAAGTGGGCAAAGCTACATGCTTGGACTGTTTTTAACCTATATGATGAAGAGCAGGTTTACAATAAACAACGCAATTCCATGCCTAATTGGATAGAAGGTTTACCATTCATAGCTCAAAGTTTGTCCCACAGGCATGCAATTAATCTACTCAGGGATAGTGCTTTTTCTCCATTCGTTGATTTATTAGCTGAACGGTCCCTAAAAGAGCCAACTCTTCTCAACTACATTGACATTACAGAAGAGAGTGCGTTTCAAATGTGGCAAAAACAGTTAGACATAGGTGGTTTTTTTTACCCTCCAAACATAGAAACAGAGACTTTTCTAGCAAAGCTCTGTGGTTGTCTTCAAACTAATATTTTACCTGGGATTTTTGAGCGAATATCTAAGGAAATTTCGGAGTATCTATTATCAAGTACAGATAGAGTTAAGGTTTGGTCTCAGCTCGACGCAACAAGAAGTAATATTCTAGCAAAAGATATGACTAAAAAAGTTGTGACTACCCCTCAGGCTTTACAGCACTTAAGTGACGCCGAACCTTATCTTATCAATGAGCTTAAAGCCCACATGACTGGCAATTATATCGAACCTGCTTTTATTCTCTCGTACTTATCACAATCGATTTCTCACAGGGAAGAGGATGTTTTACGTTGGGTTAAGAAAGTTCACTCTAGAACTTCTAGTGCTCATGCCCATATGCTTGGGAATATAATATTAGAAAAGCGCTGGAAAAACGTTGCGAATGGCTTATACCAAAGTAGTTATGGATGGCTGGCAGAAACCCCAAACTTTAAGTCAACAATAGAAACTTGTTCCGAACTTTTAAATTCTACTAATAGGTTTTGGTATTCACTTTATACCGGTACTTCAACTCAGCCTCGCCAAAGTGAGATCATTAGGAAGTTTTCAGAAGTCAGCGCAGATCTTGCTTATGATAGGCTTGACTCAATTTGGCAGAAAGCTGGCGGCAGACCCAGTAGACTAAAGAGCCATGGAACAGAGTTAGATAAGTGGTTTCATGCCGCAAACGAAGCAGAAAAAGGGGCTTTAAGCGGAGGTTTAATCGACTTATTAGAAGTATTAATCGAAGAATTTCCTAACAATAAGCAGTTACGCGAGATCAATTATATTGTTTCAAATAGATATTAATCAGGTAGTGTGAAAAATGTCAGCTCGAGAATACAGTTCAGAACAAGTGGAACACTTTAAGAAGAAAGCAGATCACAATAAGCAAGAGTCACTTTGGTGTTTTAGAATTATTATGCTTGGTACTTTATCTGCTCCTCTTCTGGTTGGTTTAGGTGAGGGTGTTTTTTATGCGAAAGTGCTGCCATCTATCTTGTCGGCTATAGCAGCATTTTGTACGGCATGGCTACAACTACGTAAACCACAAGAACTATGGTCAATTTATCGGAATGCCCAGAGACAAATTGAAGTACAGATAACCCACTTTGATTTCAATGTGGCAGATTACACTGGCTTAGATGAAAGCAAAGCAAGTGAGCTGCTAGCTTTAACTGTTAGCAACTTGGTACTGGAAACCAATAGCCGATGGACAAAGCATGTTCCAAATCCATCTAACTTGAAATTAGAGAGTAACTAGCATCAGGAACGGTTTTTAGCTGACATTGTGCATTAAATGAAGTGAAGTTGAAGACTACAACTAACTAGATGAGCCTGAATGTGATCTGTCAGTTTCGTTTCTACAATATCTGACAGGTTAACTTAAATTACTTCTATCCCTCATACGACTCATAGTTACAATCTAAAAATACGTTTTTTTGCATAAATTCTAATACCACAACATGAGCAATATTGGGTTAAATTACGAATGGTTGGATACGCTAATTTGTTCGACGAAGCTAATAATGGGGCAAAAATGCGTTGCAGTTATTAAATGGGGAAGTGTTTTTCCTCGTATTCTTCAACCAATGCAGCGAGCCTTTCAAGCTCGTCTCCTTCAGGAGTGCCGGGTTCGGCTACATCAAGCAGTGATTTAATTCGCTTCAACGCGGCCATGTAATCACTTTCAGAAATTTCAAGGCCCAACTCATCCAATGTTACTTCAGCTAGTTCATCACTATGCGCAGTGTGGGGCGTCATCCCCTTGACCAGTTCTTTTTCAGATAACCGTTTTTTGCTCACAACTCGTCTTCCATTCAAGATAAGATTAGATAATTTATAGCATACTGAGTTATTAACTACAGGGTAAGGTTTGTCCTGAAACACGGGATGGGGCAAAGAAGATTTACGAAAGACGATGCATGTACTACTGCATCAATAACTTTCACGCTGAATTAACAAAAAATCCAATTGCCGAACCTAAACTTAAGTGATGTAGATGAGCTTTGACAAAAAATGGTATATCACGGACTTTAAACTAATAGAGACGCTTCCTATTGAACCTGTTTAGATGAGTGTAGACACGTAACAATGTCAAAGCTATATTTACTTATCATCGTCATCGGATGAAATCCGCGGCTCGCCATCTAAGATATATGACATGAAACAAGAAACTAAAAAAATTCACCTTTCCGACCAACAGCGTCGTGAAGCAGTTACTCGCTTGATGAGTCGAGTTATTGTCAGTGAGCATCGTGCCCCCAAGATCAAGAAAGTCCGCCGTAATGTTATACAACAGATGTGCGTTGCATTTACTAAGGCAGTTCACGCTGAATAGCAATCACTAGTAATTCTTTCACAGCCTTCAAAGGTGTTTTGTTATCTAGCCAAAAACTAGCGCTATTGTTGCGTTAGCTTCCTCTCTAGAAATTGAATGAAAATGTCATCTTCTATGTAAAACAGATCATAACCAACATGCTGAATACCCTCTTGCGAGATTTCCGTGATTTGCCCTTTACCATCGTTCTCGAGTGAAAACTCTCGTTGAAGGTTATATATCAACTGATTGAACCGAAGGTCAGTATTGTTGCTCCAAAGTTCCTTCAAAAGTGAAAGCGTAGTTTCTATTCTTTTAGGGTCGCGCATTGATGTGCTCCTTGTGGTCTAACGTCAAAATACATATTTGAATTAATTTTTATGATGTTAATTATCAGCGCCAAGGGGCAACACGTCTAGCGGACATACATCTTAATTGAGGTGTTCCCCAAAGTATTACTGTTTAAAACCAATACCAAAATTTAACTCTAGTTTTGGTATTTCACACTTTTCTGGTCGTGTATTTGAGCTCAAATACCAAAAGTAACGTTGAATTTAGTATATATACCAAAAATATGCATAAATTTTGGTATCGCATGTAGAAAATGCAGGATGCAATCTCCCTTCAACCAATTTGTATCTATTTTGTTTGTGCAGGAACCTGTTAGCACCTAAAGCGTTGAAGGCGCTTTAGTCTAGAGGACGTGCCCCATAGATAAAAAGACAATATAAACCTGATTGATTGGAACGATATCTTTACTTAGTTATTACTTGGTCTTTTCCACAAATAAGAGCAAACTCATCGCGCAAGTTGCGTCACGCAACCTGCGTGATGAGCTTTTTAGCTCGGAGAAGGAATCAAGAAAGGTTTGCCATTAATGCACAGCACACTCTTGGACAAAATGTATGGTACGCCCCGTTTTGCAAGTGAAAAATCCAAATAACGGCGTTGGTTTGCGCTAATGTATTCAGAGTCTAATTGGGACACTGATTAGTTAGCCCCAGCTCTACGATGAGATCCGCGCCAGATTGTCCTCAAAAACGTGAAAGCACTCTAGTTGCTGTTCTGTCCATCAGGTCTTCAATCTGGTGGTCTAACCGTTTTGTCATCTTTCATTACCATATGCAAATCTAGATTAAACTCTTAATTCAAAGGGCTTGTGACTTGTCATTACTGACCATGCAATCCTCGCTAGCTTATTTGCTAACGCAACTAGAGCAACATTAAAAGGCTTTCGACGTTTCAAATCTAATAACCATGAACCGAAATAGCGTTCAGCAGTTTCTTCCCTCCACATCACTGCTCGTGCGGCATGAACAAAGAGTTCTCTCAGCTCTTTATTTCCTCGCTTTGAAATTCCCAGCATCCGTTGTTTCCCTCCAGTCGAGTACTGGAATGGTACAAGTCCGATCCACGCTGCAAAGTTTCTACCATTAGAAAAATCTGAAGGTTTTCCAACACACGATAAACAGCAAGATGCAGTCATGGGACCCACACCTGGTATCGTTTGAAGTAAAGTGTAAAGTTCATCTTCGGAACTCAGTTTTTCTATTTTTCGGTCTTGCTCTTTTATCCGTTCATTCAGTTGATTGTAATAGTCGAGCTGATTTTGTAGTTCCTGAACCAATAACGGAGGGATCGGTTCTTTGTTGTCCGCTAACCATTGAAACAGCTTTTTCATGTTTGCATGACCCCGTGGAAAGCTGATGCCAAACTCTATTAACATCGAACCAATACGGTTCATCGTTGCTGTCCTCTCCCTAATATAACCAGTTCTAACACGCCGAATAACGACGCCTACTTGAGCCTGCTCACTCTTTGGAGAAACGAACCTCATATTAGGTCTTGTAGATGCCTCAGCAATAGCAGCTGCATCGATAAAGTCATTCTTATGAGCTTTAACGTAAGGTTTTACATATTGAGGTGGGATAAGTTTAACTTGATGCCCGTATTCTTGGCATTTTCTTGCAAGCCAGTGAGCACCACAGCAAGCCTCCATTGCTATCAATGTTGGTTCATGCACAGAGATAAACTGTAGTAATTTACTTCTAGATAATTTGTGCCGATATTGTTCACGACCACTATAATCGTGGCCAACTAGATGAAAAGTAGACTTACCTAAATCGATTCCAATAACTTTGATTGCCGACATGATGGCACCTCCCAATATTCAGCGACATAGCTGAGTGTAGTGCAGGTGTGGGGCGTACCATCTTATTAGCGTGTTACGTTCTTCGGAACACTTCTACTATTCGGATTACTCCTAGTATTGTAATCATACGCCACCCTACACGTAGCAGGCCAAATTTTTGTATTTATGATTAGTAATGTGTGCAATACCAAAAATACAAAGTTAAGAGTGCTAGCTAGTAAGGTGATACTCCCAAAAACAATCAAGCATTATCTTCTCAAGATCTATAGAGGTTCACCTTTATTTCTTTAAATATATCGCTAATTTTCCAAGAGGAAATTATTTCCCTAGAATCGAGCCAGGAGACCAGTGCCTGATTCTCAGGTGCCTCTTTTAGTCTTGGCGTATGGTAACCACGGGTTATTTCGGAATATGGCTTCGGTAGATTCACCAATACATCACGTACTTCATCGTTACTCAAATGAGAGTGATATTTATTGAAGAGTGAAATTTGCGTTGCTATTGGAGAGGAGTTCTTTATCAGAGCACTAGTTATATCTCCGTCAATGTTTGGTAGATTTGCATCTGAATTGACGATGATTGAACCAACAAGTGCAGAACGCTCTGGAAGATCAACTAACGAATGTAAATCCATCAGTTCGACGACTTTTATCTTGTTTTTCTGCGAAATATCCGACTCAAGCAGTTCTTCCAAGAAATCATCTTCTAATGAAAAGTCTTCTGGCCCAGCCAGAAATGTATCGATATTATTTGCCGCAAACAATACTTGCAACTCTCTTTCGTTGAGCGCGTTTAGACTATCAGTACAAAATTCGATTTTCGCTTCCTGAATTAATATTATAAGCTTTGTTGGTTCAATCCCTTCTGGAAAATGTGTAAATGACTTGGGTAAAGCTCGCACATATTCTTTGTAGCTAATATCAGAAAGAGAATTCGCGTTAAGAAGAAAAGAACGTATAGACTTCGAATCACTATCACTGGGGACCGCTTGTTTCAGGATAACCGATCTAACGACGTCTCGATCGAGATACTCAACCAAGCTTTGTGCTTCAAAACCTTCACTTGCCATAAAGAAAAGGCAATTTTCCCAGTTTGGCACAATCATAGTTAAACTGAAGAGCATAGAATGTAATCTATCGGGTACATCTTCTAACGTCGGTAATTGTTGCGTCTGTTGCTCAAGAAACTCTTGGATCGTATTGAGGTCAATCTCTTCACGGCGAACTACGTCCAAAATAGCGGATGTTTCTTCTTCAGTATTAGTTTGGATAGCCAAAAGAATATTGCGTAAGTAATTGCCAAAATTACTCTCAATTCGATCTATCAAGACAGTACTGTTCGTCGCACGTATTGCCGTGAAGTTCCTTGTATGCAATGGGGTGATATCTTCCTCTCCCAATATCGCTTGATAAGCGAACTCTATGTTCGCTAACGTAAGGTCAAAAAGCCCCTCTTCAAACATTGAGTTCACAATGTCAAAGTGGTCTTTGATTGCTTCGAAGTCTTTAACGTCAAAATTGAGGCAAACGAGCCGCTCTGGATCAAGCTCAGGCGAACTAATCAGAATATCGGAGAGATTCTCTGATACAAAAACGGGGAATTCTTCAAAATCTCTTGAAATGGATTTAAGTGAACGTTCAGTTAATCCTCCAATCAGCTGAACAACGTGTACAAGGCTATTTGGGCTAGAAAGTACAGTCAGTACAAAATCACTCCAGACATTAGCTAACTGTTGGAGAAATTTTGGGACATAACTCCCGCTGCTGTAATAAGCCATAAAGAAGTCTTCACAGTTGGAAAACTCTTCCATAATGTACCCTAAAAGCCTCTCTAATTGACTTTGGTAACGGTGTTGAACACTCAACAGAGCGTCAACAAGCGAGATGTTTAAAGCATAACTTTGTCCAAAGTCCTCATCTCTCATCGCCGCAATAACTTCGTTTGGATTATCAATAGGAAAATCTGGCTCTGGCGTAATAAATGCACGTATTTTAATGAGAAATTTATTGTCGTTGGGAGACAATCGACCAGAATGAAAAAGTGAGGTGTATTGGTAATAGGTATCGTCCAGATAACCTTCTAACAGCAGAAACCGAGCAAGCTCTCCATTCTGACCAAACTCCTCGAAAAACTCCCGTAGATGGTCGCCATGCAATCGTAATTGTTCATGGAATTTCGCAGTTCTAAGCCCTGCAACCTTTGGTCTAAGATCTCGTATTGCTAGTAGAGTTTTGGTTTTATTTTCCTCTGCCTTATGTTCTATCTCCTCTTTGCGTTGAAGATAAGTTTTGTGCTGGTCTACATTATCTTGGAGTGCAGAAACATCCAAGCGACTATTTTGACGATGAATGTTTCGAGAATAGATATATCGAGCCTCGATCAGCTCTTCAAACTTTTCAAAGCCTGTCAACTGGGCAGTAGCCACTTGATTATTTTGCTCAATACCCACGCTAATAGTGTATGGTGGCAGCATCTCAATTAGAGCCATCGCATATATTTGACGCAACTCTTTTAAGTCAGCAGGAGTTTGACGTTCAGCGATATCAAGTTGCTTTTCGAGTGAAGTAATTTCAGCTCTAAATTTTTTTTCTCCGTGACTTATTAACTCATCTTGGAAATTCAATATTGCGGCGAGGGTCCCTTCGCCTCGGTGTAATTTTTCGAAATCCCGTGGATAAACATTTTTGTAGATCAAAACGGCAAGGAGTTTATTGGCGTCGAGCAAGTATTCTCCATCTGTTTTCAAATTATCCACATAAATGCTGTATTCATTAAAGATGTTTTGAATCAACCGTAGATCGTTTAAATAACGTGATACCTCTCTAAGAAACTGACGATCAAGGCCTTCGTTAAGCGCAAGTCTCGCTCCAATCTTCAAGACCATGTCAATTGAGTTCGATGAGTTGATGATCGGAATAACTGGAATGATAAATTCGAAAAACTTGGTTCGCTCTGTGTTCGCAAATATGTCATCGCGTAGTGCATATAGGAATCGAATATGACGTTTTACGCCTGAATTTGCGTTAACAAGACCGTTAATTTCACGCAACGTAACGAAAATATCTGTGTTGTCGAATCGGTCTAGATCCTCAATGATTACAAGATCGTAACTAGTTTCCTGGAAAAAGTAGATTATCTCGTCTAAATGACGATTCAGTATTGAGGATTCATCATCACACGCGGGCTTAATTTCTACATTTTTTAGCGAAATCCCCTTGAGCGACAAACCAAAGCTCGCGACATAGAAGTGATGCAGTATCCGCCAGAGGAATGCTGTAGCAAACACAAAGAAACCTAAATTGACAGAGTTTTCCAACGCAATAGGTTTGAAATAAGTACCGCTGATGACTCCCTCCCGCTGCTGAAACACATACCAAAGCGCGAACATCCCCAACAAAATGTACAGTGACTTAAAGATCGACCCAACACCAGGCGACTGAATTCTCTTAAAGCGAGATAACGGGAGTTTGTTTGCATCCGCACCGTAAAGCATCTGCTGTAAAATACTCCTCTCGATCTCCTGACGATCCACCGTTTCTACCTTCGTTTCAGCTTCGGTAATGAAAGTCGCGAGAGAAATATGAAGAACTGGCCGTCGATACGTCTTCAGAAAAGATTGAATAATGCTGCTCTTTCCTGAGCCATAAGGGCCCGTCAGGGCTATATTTGAGATTTTAGAATTATTCGTTGCAAATCGTAACGCTTCTGAGTAGGTGCCTGTTTTATCCGCGTCATCTGTCGGAGCTAGATCTACGAACTTCGATTGCATATCGCTGGCGTTTTTTTGTTCCAACCAAGACACCGTTTTATCAAGCCCCTTGATGAGCCAACGTACAAATGAGGTAATTATTTTATTCATATATGTATAGTTATTAGATTTAAATGAATTGGGAGACACAATGACGGTACATGTATTTAGCTCTCTATATTATGAATCTCTGCTAAATCAAAGGACTTAATCCAATCAACATCATAATGCAATCAGTACGATACTGAATCATTAGGGAAATTTGGTCAAATGCTGATGGTTAAAAATGGGATTATTAGAAACTCTAAATTAAAAAGGGGCATTTTCGTGTTTCATGCCCCGTCGGCACACCTTTGGACAAAAATGTGCCCGAGCATTTGCTAAATTAGCAAGGGATTGATAATTAAAGGCATGAAAAGTCGCTTAGCTTTAGTATAGATGGTGCAACTTTAACGCTGACGGGTTTTGTTTAAATATCATCGAATATACCTCTACGGATCAGTACAGTACGAAATGAGCTAAATCAAGGAATGACAGGAACGCTGGCTCCTATCAATTACTTTAGGTCGCATAAATAATACTCTACTCCATACAACGAGCAATGAGCTTTTCTACATCGTAATAGCAGAAGAAGTTATCAATTAGTATATATTGATACCGACGCGGTTTGTAGATATCAATACCCAAAAATGACTTTTGAATCTGGCTGACAATAGGAGACGTGGATGCTGTGAAGACAACTTTTTTATTAATATGGTCGGTATCTTCAACTTGATTTGTTTTTGATACAATAAGTCCATTTTTCAAGTACATTTCACCATCGATAGAAAACGTACTGTATTGATTTTCTTTATCGACATCCGTTATGGTAATAATAGAAGTGTATTTCATTTCTTTCGCAAGAAAATCAGCATTGGTATTCAGTTCAATTCGATCTTCTCCTTTAGTGATAATCACCTCACTTCTTTTGAAGTAACCGTCAATAGGCGAAGTTTTTTTGTCTAAAGGGAATAAGGTATAGGTGATAGTAGCTACAAAAAAAATCACGTTTAGCCATTTAAAATAATTCATAACTTACACCCCTTCTCATTCAACTCGCTAACAATCTTCTCAATATCGTCACCTGAGAAAGAAACCAATTGATCATTTACCAAACAATCTATTACTACCCGATCTCCTGACGAGTTGATAAACAAAATATTCTTATTTTCATGTTTCGCTAACTTGAGGTCTTCTTCTATATCTTGAAATCTAAGAAGCATTGATTCTTGACTACTCTTCACACTTTCCAGCAGAGCCAATACTTGGCTATCACCAGTAAAAACCGCAATATAATCATCGTTATTTATTACATTTACCTTGGGAGGTTCTAATCTGGTATGATTGAAGAAGAGTACGATTAGAAGAAGAGCAATGTTTACAAAAAGAAGTGGGTATAATGCAATTTTAGATACAAACAATTTGGTTCTATTAATCTTGGACTCACTGAAAGCATCCAGTAACTCTGGTGAACTATCTTTCGTGATCGTGTCAGTAGACTTTTCTTGATTAGTGTTAATGTCAATAAATTTAATTTTATCAACTTGAACAACATAGCCTTTGTTTTTCTCATTGGATATAACGTCGATTTTGGTATGGTTCTTAAATATTTTTCTTAGATTAGCGATAGAAACCGGAACTGAGTTTTTTGAGACCAGCTTCCCCGGCCATCCAATTGACGCCAACTCATCTCTAGAGAAGAACTTGCCTTTATTGTTCAAAAAATGGCTTAATATGACCGACTCAGCATAAGAACACTTATACCGGGTCTCATCAACGGTAATAAAGTAGCTTCCTCCTTCTTCACCACAACTGACTTTGATATCGTTAACTTCCATTTCTCTCTCTTCTTTCTTCCATTTGATATAGTGATTTAGCTGAAACTCGAATAGCCTCTACAGACCTATACCATAGCCTATCATTAAGCACTAACTAAATTAGATCAATCGATAACATCGAGTCGTTCCAGCTTTGCAACGCCATCAAGAGTCAAGAGAAGATACGCTTGACCATGAGGGCTGCCGTAATAGCAAGATTATTTAAATGTTGTGTTCTACCACGTTTGGCTTGCTTCCACTGAGGCACCACATCTTCATCAATCAAAAGTGTGTGTGAACCACAATCGCATTGTACAGGCTCCAGTAGTGTTTTTGTCGCAAGATTTCAACAACAACGTACTCCATTTATCAATAAAAACGACTTAACTTAACTATCTGTTTTTATTTGGTTTTAATATTATTAATTTTAATAAAGATACATTATCGAGATACCTATTTAGCATTCACTCCATTGAAGGTGATCAATCAGCTTGTTTAAAAATGATTTTTGATTGTGGCTGGGGAGAACCTGCTAAAAATAATTATGAGTTATTAAAGGTAATGATAATGAAAAAACATTTAGTGATTGGTGCTGCTCTCAGCGCAATGAGCCTTGGTGGAGCTTACGCAGGTGAACTTAGCATCGGACTGGCTGGAGAAGGCTTCTCTTATGATCAGCCTAATGCTGGAGATGTTAGTGTTTCTACATCTGGCGTTGTAGTTCATGGTGATGCAAGCCTAGGTGACACAAACTTCGTAATCGGCGCAGAGACTTTCATCTCAATGCAAGGTGATGTCGAATCTGATCAATGGGATGATACTGGTGACGGTGACCTTCGTACGTTCAAAGCTACTATAGGTTATGATTTTAAGTTCTTCCAAGACACGTTCAAAGTCACCCCTGTGATCGGTTACCAACTCGGAAACGGGAAGTTGGATTACGACAGTTATGAGCTCGACGGTTTCGTAGCAGGTATGCGTGCTGATTATGCTATCGACGAACGTTTATCTGTCAACGCTGGCTTTTTGGTTGGCAAGAGCACCATTGACTTTGATGATGCAGACTCATTCGATGCAACATCAGGTAGCTTGTCATTTGGACTTGGCTACAACTTCTAACACCATACTAAATGTCGTTCTACTGTGTGTCATTTAAGAATACTGTTAACTAAACTCCAATAGGAAATTAATAATGAATAAAAGCCTGTTTACAATTATGTTTTCAATCTTATTTGTTAGTCTTACAGGGTGCTCCGCGCTAAAAGAAAAAGCCGCTAATGCTAGCACGGAGCGTGCCGCTAAGTTCTCGAATGAGGAACTGTGTGAACACTTTAAGGAAGACACCAATATTTACTATATGGAAGCAAACAAAGTCGAAGTAAAGAAAAGAGACCTAACCTGTAATTAATCGATAATCTTGCAGCCCTCAGAGTGGGTATCTCTTTTACGACATGAACAGGATTGATAATAACAAGATAAACCGGAAAACAAAAGCTAAAAACGTACTCATGAACCATTATGAAAATTAGTTAAGTTAACGCCCAGTTTAGTCGCGATTAAATCATTACTTTAGACTGGAAGAGGTATTTTTATCAGGAAAATATCACAAGCATTTATTATTTAATTTTCAAATAGTTTGACACTATCAAGTTATTCTTCTAAAGGTTATTAAGACTTGGTAAACATTGACTTAAATCCGGCATATTAATCTTATTTTAATAGGTTATTTTCTTAAGTCTAACTAATTGACAAAGGTATAAATAATATGAAAAAATTAATTCTCGCAGCGGCAGTTTCAGGTGTATTGGTAGGTTGCGGTTCAGATGATGTAGAGAAAGCTCTTTCCACAGAATTATCTAGTTTCGAAGCTAGAAATGCCGCAGAGGACATTTTAGAGGCAACCAGTTTACTGGTTAAAGATATTTTAGCTAAATGTAACATTACAGCAAGTACAGACACATGTAGTCAAAGCTATGATCCTGATGCACTCGATGACTTTGATGGTAATGAAGCAGGCTTAGAAATCACGACTAGCAACAGTGTCATAATGTTAACCTCAAATGATTCAGGTAAGTATTTTGAATATTCGCCATTTTTAGAAAAGTTGCGTATTTCATATTCAAGTGAGGGTGACTTAGATCACTACCTTAAAATAGATATTAGTAATTATCCTTCGATTAAAGTGGACTTCGACGCTCACAATATTAATGATGATGGCAATTTTGGCTCTTCAGCAGAAACGTTAGATTATGACTTTAATGGTACAAATCAACTTAGTGGGAAAATCAGCGTGTCTAAAGATGACTTTACTTGCTCGGATAACGACTGTTAGGTAATTTTTGCACGGGAGGTTACGATTAACCTCCCTAAAACTTATTTATATCCCTACCCACACTCTCTCTACAATCCGAAGTAGATAACACCATGACTAAGTAATTCTAATGAGTTGTAAAGCATCTGGTAAAGATTGTTTGCTCATTGTCAACCCATTTTGGGGCAGTTCTGCGTTACGATGATCTACCCCGTCAGCAAGCCGTTGGACAAAACCGAGTTATGAACCAAAATACACTCCGGCTGTTCGGATTAGCACTGGTATTGCAACCATGCACTCAGCAGAAAAAGTGGCCAAATTCACTTATCCACTACACTTGACCGTTTACTAACTCCTGTATGTCAGAATAGAGCTGATACAAGCTATGAGCGGACATATCCAAGATTGGTTCATACATGAATGAGTTCAAATGAATGTTCTCTGGAGTCATCAAGTTAACTTGATCAAGCAAGCTAATGGTGTCTTGCTCAGCTTGGTGTAGCTCAATGAATTTATCGTAAAGTGCACGAGTTTGGTTTGAACTAATCCCCTCAACAAAAGCTGGATCGGCTATTCTGGTGATCATAAAATGCTCAGCTTGTAACCTGATAGCCATAGCCAAAATAACTTTACATTCAAGCTCGGGTGATTCTTGAGGATCAGCTACAAGCGCATCACTATGCTCTATTATCTTATCAAACACCAACGACTCACTGTCTGGCAGCTCTAGTGCAGACTGATCTACAAAGATCTCACTATACATCGCTTGTATATCGCTAACTTTGATGTCTTTGGTACCTGCTTTTAGGTGCAAAAGAGATGTCAAACTACTGTAGTGAGCTTCATGACCACAATACTCTGCAAGATTTCGAGCAAATGGGATACTAGCTAACAGGTAAGCTTCATTTGTAGCTAAGTTTTGCTTCCAAGCATTAAATACATCTTTTTGATATTTTTCTGGCTTTAGAGCAATTTCCGTTGATGACTTTATTGCCATATGACGATTCTGACGCTTCGCACCGAGTCGACTACTCACAATTCGATGAAAATCGAAGTTGTGAGTAAGTAATAGCAAGCTGAAATGAGCCACTTTTGCAATATCACGGAGGTATTCAACAATGGCATACTTGTTCTTGTAGTCAAACGAATCAGCAATATCATCTATCACGACTAAGAGTGGCTGAATATTGTTTCGTTTCACTTCAATTTCAAAAAGTACGTTAAGGATATAAAGTGCACGCTTTTCGCCTTGACTCAAAGCGTCTACCAAACTTGATTGACTAACGAATTCTGACTCACCTCGTCCGTCATCAAATTCGAACTTTATAGCTGGAGCGGCGTTATTTAGAATCACTTCATCCTGATTTTCTACGCTAAGTTTAAATGGAACTTTGAAGCGTTTATTGAAAGTATCAACGACGGTTTCCCAAGTTGTTTTTTGTTGCTGTGCTTGATGGACAATATTTGCTACCAGTTCCTGATTAGACTTATATGTCGCAACTAAGTCATCCCAAGCAGATTGATTAGATTGTAAGTACCCGATTAGAACTTTTCTTTTAAACTCATCAACATCGGTAAATTCACCTAGCAAGTCTTGATGTTCTGAAATTAGATCTCGAAAAGCTTGAGTTTCTTTGTTTTTCAACTTGCTATCAACACGGCTGAACTTTTCTTTTAATTCGGGATTTTGTAGTACTTTATCTTGCTCGGATTGTAGTAACTCATTTAGCTCCTTTTTTGAAGACACCTCTTGCTTAGAACCATCAACCGAAATATTGACACTGTGCGAAGCATTGAAGAAGCCGTTATCTGTTAAACTTTTTGAAACGACATCAGCCTTTTGGTGATTAAAAGTTTTGGATAAAACTGTAGATTTTTCAATCAACTTGTCATAGGTGTCGACATAGTCTGCTAGGTCTTTGCTTAACTCTTCTGAGGCAATGAGCTGGAGAGCTTTTGGATTAAACAAAGTATCGTACTTATACTCTCCATATTGGGTATAGTCGGGGTTTGTCTGCTCAGAAAGTGTTACAAGTAAACCTAAAAGTTCTTTTTGAGGAATCCCAAAAGCTTCATTGAATAGGCTTGGGACATCTCGTTTCCCCGACTTTTTAACAATCCCGTTTATGAGAGTTGAGCGTTTGCCATCAACTTCCTTTAGAGCCGTGTCATATTGTTGTTTCAACTCTTCGTTAACCAATAAAGTTGAAAGTTGTTGAGAGCTATAGCTTTCATTATAAGAGTCAATCACCATCACTTGGGCTGACGTTATATCGGCACCATCAATTTTGATATTTCTTACAGTTGTACGACTTGGAAAGATAAGATCCTTTGTATCCTTGTTTTCTTCCACATCCTTAAAGGTCTTAGCTAGCGAAGTTTTTAGCGTTCCGTTTGGAGCGTAGAGCGAATTGATGCCATCGTTAGTAGCTGACTTTGTAAAGTCTAACTCTTTAGATAGTTGGTTGATGCCATAACAGTTAGCCAAATCAAGCTGAAGTTTCATGAATGATCCTCAATTTATCAGTTACTACCGAACATTTATCGTGGCGCCTTCAATACGAGACATGTGGCATAGTGCCATGTATTGCTCTTTATAACCATAATACAAGTAAGAGAACTTATGGCCCCAAAGGAATATGGTGCTTGTAGTGGGGTAGTAAATTTGGCTACATAGTTAGATGAGAAAAAGGTGGGTCAATCGTCACTTTGGTTGAGTGGGTGTTGAATCAGTCGAAACAAGGAATGGGGCAAAACCTTCTTAGAGCTATTACATACACAATGTGATCACTACGAATGTGTTCACGGGTAAAAACACCATATGTATCGCTTCAACTAAACAGGTACCGTACACAAAGACCACAGCCAACACCGACCAACTCCTTGGATTTGTATCCAACTTTTTGGCTCTATAAACAAAAAATTGTATCGGCGTATACTACTATCATCCTAATTGGCTGATTTTGCAGAAGAAAGTTAATGGCATGCTTACTGCTTATTGCCGTGATAACTAGTATTCACTTTAGGTATTTGTGTGTCCTATAAAGTTCTTCCACTGTCGGAAGTAATGTCTCATGAATTTGGATTGATAGAGGGCAACTTCCATAATATTTCGGAAGCGGATATCGCCTCTGCTATTCCTTCACATCTTACTTTTGAACAGCTAAAGCAGCATCTCTACGAAGGCAATCTCGTGCTCGTGAGTGATACGCCTCAAATTCCCGCTCTACGTAGTTACAACGACCCAATAGGTCCTAAAACTTGGCGGCTGAATTCTGAGGTTATCTCTGAACTTTCGGATGATGCGGCTAATAATTTGTTAGCAATAACGAAAAACACCAGAAAAACGGGAGGATACAGATCTTGTCTAGGGGAAACCTCGACGCTCGAACGAGTTTACACGCCGCAGCCAATCGCAACCGAAAGTGAAGAGGAAATCACCAAGGAATTTGAGTACAGCTTCGAAGTCGGCTGCTCGGATGCCACCATAAAGAAAATGGTGCACAGTGACTTTGCTTTAGCGAAAACTGAAAAAGAGAACGCGTTAACTCGCTGGGAACAAACCAATACCGAGCAAGGCACCCGCTACACAGCGTTATGTGTATTTGATGAGCCAAAGCGTTTAAATATCCACATCGCTGATGACAATCTCGGGCTGACACCACAGGAAGCCGTCACATTACAAAAAGCCGGCAGCCGTAAAGCTCAGGAGGGTTTTATACCTGTTGTCCCTGCAGTGCGATTGGGTGAACGTTTAGGTTTGCCTACAGAAGGCTATTACTACCACTTTAATGATGGTGAACTTGTCCAAGAATACAAAATTCTTGGGGAAGAAAAATGGGCGTTTTACGCTACGCAATCGACACAAGACAAGCTCAATGACGAGCGTGGTTTTACTAAAGACCAAAGCGCTATTTTGGTGTATTGGAAATTAGCCGATCAAATCATCGAAAATCAATACATCATTTATCTTGAGCGACAAATCACGCGTGAAGAGCTCGATAATCTCAGTGAAGATTGGCTGTGTGAAAACGGGATAAAGTTGGATATCCCCGCATTGTTTGATGCGGTCAAACAGCCGGAAGAAGCGCGCTCAGAAGGTAACAACGATGAGACGCAAGCGGAACAAACCGCAGCGACGCACACCGTAACGGCAGGGGAAGACTGGCAAAGCATCGCTGAACTATATGGTATGGGAGCTAAAGCTTTGCTCTTGCTTAACCCAGTGTTTGAGGCCGACCCTCTGTCACTCGCGGTAGGTGATGAAATTATTGTTGCTGAGAAACAGCAACAACGAGCACCGGACAAAAAGAATACCTTTCCGCCGCAGCGCCCACAAACTTACAACCACATCCGCAACAGTCATTATCAGCACAGTGAACCATTGCTCGGGTTGACCAAATATAGAGCCATTAACACTGCCGATTGCATAGAAGGCGATGTGGTAATCCTCAATTTAAAAGACGCCACGAGCTTGCTCGTGTTCGCTAAATCCTGCACCAGACCAGATGGATGTATTGAAATTGGCGACCAGCAAGAGTCGATCAGTAACTTTGGTCCTTGGTCATTCTTCTTTGCACAAGCCAATGCAACCCCTGCTGCTGTCATACCCGCCATTCAAGCGACACAAGCACAAATGGTTATGGGAAGTTCTGCGGCTGTCGCCGGCTCACCAGAGCAAGCGCAGCAAACCCAAACCGCGGCGATGCAGTTGGATAAACTGGCCGGCACATTGAAAGACAAAATCGTCGAGGGCTACCGCTGGCAGGTCGAAGGTATTGGCGCTTTGTTTGCCATGCAGCAAAGCTTATTTGGCGATAACACCCAATACACAGACCAAGATTTACGTCAAGTAACCACAGCACAAAGCCGCGTTCGTGTCCACATTACCGAGCCCCAAGATGGTGAGTTTTATCCGCACGTGCAGGGGTATCATGTAGACGACACACGAATCCCCATCAAATATGTGAAACAGGGGAACAGTGGTCAGTTGTCCGTTGCGATTGAAGAGAACGGACCAACCATCTATTGGACGCCAGAAGAAAACGGTGAAGCAAGTTGGCAAACTACCCCCGATCATAGTGATGGGTTTGAAAAAGACGATATACTGGTCACGCCAATCCACTCGGGTAGCGATGCGAACGTCACAGTTACGCCTGCTCCAGAAGAGAAAGACTGGCGTGATGCGATCTTGGTATTCCCTGAAAGCTCAGGCATTGCTCCGCTCTATGTGGTTTACAACAAACCGAATAGCGATATTAAGTACATTCCAGCCCCTAAGGGGAGCCCACCGTTACCCGCTTTCCCTGATGCAATTAAAGCAAAGAAAAAAACGTCAGTACAAGGTAGAGGGAAACTGAGAGAGCGGTGGAAAGATAAAAAAGGACGAATCTACGAGTGGGATTCTCAGCATGGAAAAGTCGAGATTTATACGAAAAATGGTAAACATATCGGCGAGTTTGATCACATATCGGGAGAGCAAACAAAAGAAGCAGACCCGGCTAGAAAGGTAGAGAAATAATGAAAATTGTTATTGAAAAGTTCGACAAACAGACTGAGTTACTCGTTTCAGAGTTAGCTGTTGAACAAGAACACCTCGATGGAATTGCTCAAGTATTAGGGTTAAAAGAAGCTGATATTCAGTTCCTAACAAGTGGGGCTGGCGGATTTGATATTAGTGACGCGCAAGCTTTAGACATAGAGAAGTTGATTGATAAATACTTCTATGATCCAGAGTATGATTATCAGTTAGGTACTGCCGACTAAATATGAGAAAACCTCGGCTCCGATGAATCTATCACAAATAGTACAAAACAATAGGCATTTACATTTAGATCCTGACTTAACTATTCACATTGACAGTACATGGAATCCTGAATCCCATATTTTACTTTGCACAGAGCCAGAGAATGGAGGCTTACCGAAGGGGTATGACTACTTCTTAGAGGTATTTATACTGCAAGAATTACTTGAAGGTGTCCCTGAAATTACCGTCGAGCGAATCATCAAATATGCTCAAGTTAATGCTTAATATCAGCTCAAAACTCTCTTGTGACACTTTCAAAGCGGACATTTACTACTGTTGCTGAGATACATAAGGTTCAATAATATGAAGCTTGTAATTAAAGATGCCTTACAAGACTACACCGAGGCGGAATTGTATCGCTTCTTAGAAGAATTTTTCGAAGATACCGACACTAATGATTTAGATGATGAAGCTTATGATTTGCATATATCAAATCTATCCGCCCATTTTTCAGAGTTAGTATCTCACCCTGATGGTAATGCTTTGATCTTCCACCCTTACCCAGGTAGAGAGGACTCTCCTGACGGTGTTATTTTAGAAATAAAAGAGTGGTATGCTAATCAAGGAGAACCTTGCTTCAAAGAGTAAAAAGCAAAAGGCGTCACGATGACGCCTTTTCTTATTCACACGATTCAATCTGTTCTAAAAACAGTTCAAAGTCCTCTTGTGTCAGAACCTTATGGCTGTTCTCGGTGAACATAACATTTTGTCCATTGCGATTGAAGATAACGGACCAACCATCAATTGGACGCCAGAAGAAAACGGTGAAGCAAGTTGGCAAACTACTCCCGATTCAAGTCAATTTATACCTGAGAACCTTAAAAAGATGATGGATGGCAAAGCTCCTCAAGCAAGGTTTAAGGGTGCCGTTGGGGGAAGACGTTCCTCTCATTATTAGATGAAGAAGTTTTACTCTGTTTTCGTTTGAATGGTTCTGTTCCTGATTATCTGACGTTCTGGTTGGACCACACTACTAAAAGAGCCCAAATAAAACCGTTACTTCTCACAAATGAAGGAACTAAGTTTCTCGATAGGTTAAAGGGTGTTGAGAAAATTACGTTACCAGACATCACCAGTGATGAGGTTTCGTCATCTAGCTTAAGTGCACTTAAGTCATTAACGGGGAAAACTATCGAAAGAGTCGACATAGAAGAGCTGTTATCTATGAGTGATTCTTGGGAGAAGTTTTTGTGCCTAATTCAAATGAGAGCTGTGCGGGGAACGCTTACAAAAATTGAGTAATGTGAATTTTTGAACATTAGCGACGTTCTGTCACTTATGTTAGGGAAACATATACAAGTACAGAACTCGTCGCTTCTGATAGACCAAGTGCATATTTCGGGCGAGTTTACCCCTGTTCAAATAGAGTTTATTGAGTTCACCTTAGATGAGTACATTGTGGATGGTGTTCAAGAACTGGCTGTGAAAAAAATGCGTAATCTGGTCGAACTCAGCTCAGTACGACACCATAAGTGATGCAGATGGGTTGCTTGGATCGCCTGCCGCTATCAGTGGCACGTTTGTTGGGTTTTAGAAGTATTTGTTTGAGTAGGGGCTTGGTAGCCCCTACTAGAATGTGCCGGTTAGAGCTTGAATTGGCTACTTGCTGTTTAGATATTCCAATACAACTTCATGGTGATCTTTGGTCTTGAACTTGTTGAATACATGTTCGAGGTTGCCTGACTCGTCAATCAAGAAACTTGTTCTTACAACGCCCATATTCTCACGGCCCATGAACTTCTTGAGTTGCCATACACTGTACTTCTCACAAACTTCGTGTTCTTCATCAGCTAGTAGAGTGAAGTTAAGCTCTTGCTTGTTGATAAAGTTCGTCAGCTTTTTTGGGGTGTCAGGGCTAATACCAAGCACAACAACATTGTGAGCATCTAGTTCAGCTTTAGTATCACGAAGTCCTTGAGCTTGGACTGTACACCCAGGCGTTGAAGCGCGTGGGTAGAAATAGAGTAGTACTTTTTTTCCTTTCAGTTCAGAGAGGGTTACTGGGTTGTTGTTTTGGTCGTTTAATGTGAAATCTGGAGCGGTTTGTCCTGCTTCGATAGCCATGGGTTATCCTTACTTTCTTTAACTTTACTCTAAATCGAGCTTTCTTTTTATGTCTAGTTTTATCTATGCTTGCTAGTGCTGTCTAGTAGTAACTTTAAACGAGGCTCAGTTACTTTCTAAAATTACCTTCAACGATATTATCTGGTCTGGCATTAACCACCTTATCTATAGCTTTTTCTCGCTCTGAAGCAGGAAGCATTTCCATTAGGTCTTGAACTATTTTGATATGAGTGGCAGCTTGAACAGCTAATGCCTCCTTATGGCTTTGAGCTTCGTCGTAATACTCTTTTTTCTTTTTATTCGCTTGAGTCTTGTCTTGCTTTAGTTGTTTAATATCAGCTTGTAATACATCAATAGGTGTTTGGCTAGAGCCGTCTTGTGCCCCCCGAGCTTCAAGAAGTTTAGTCTTGATCATGACTCGAACGTCTTCATGCCTGCGCAGTGAGCCAACCGAGAGGCCGGCTTCCTTCTCAACGGTACTATTGTTAATTTTTAGCTTACCTTCACGAGCTTTTTTCCTCAGTTCACGATTTTCAGGCTTGCCTTCTAATAGTCGCTCTAGGGCTTCCAGTAATTTGTGTTTAGTCGCCTTTGTCATTATTGAGTTACCTCGTAAAGAATCAAAAGATCTTTAGCTTGTTGTGGGAGCTCAACAGGCTCAAAGTTGATGCCTAAGTCTTTCATAATGCGCTCCGCAGCCGTAATTTTTATATACGCTTCTGATGCCGTTTGAGGCGTTAATTCATCATGTACAATATCCCATAGCATATTGATTTCAGCCTCCTTACGTTTAGACTCCGCAAAAACAGCATCAACAATGTAGTCATTCTTACAGTCAACACATTCAAGAAGATTTACCTGTGTGCGCAGACTACAGCCTGTAGACGTGCAGTAAATTCCAGGGGCTACTGCATGAATGTGGCGCTTTTGATCTCGGATTTGCTTTTTCCAGTAGTTGAGCGAGAGCATGTCGTCATCGACCTTATCTTTAAACAGGTTACGCTTAGCCTTCATCATGTTTTTGGCAAACTCTTTGCCCTTGCCGCCAGCGACACGTTCTTTGTTAGCGAGCTTCTTGTAGATGTTGAGGTACACCTGCGCTTTTTGATCAATCCTTTCTTCATCAATGGCGTGAGCCAAGTTCTCCTTTTTCTTTCTTATTTTCTGGAATTTACTGGCGTTCTTAGCGTAATGGCGTGTCATCGCCATCGATACATGGCTGAACTGCTGCTTGAGTTGGGGGAACGCACAAAGCTCGAAGCCGATCAGGTAGTAGGCAAACGAGCGGCGGAGCTGATGTCCTGAGAAGTTATAGTCATCCCCCACATTAAACGAAAGGTTAGGATCGGAGACCTTCAAATCAATTAAATCGCCATTGGTAAGTGCAAGCTCTTCACTCAATTCGTTTTCAAACCAAGCTTTAGCATGCCTACTGGGATCTTTTGCCCCCATAGCACTACAGCCCCCTTTTGTTTTGTGGAAAAACGCATAGCTTTCAGGGCTGTGCTCTCTAAGTGGTGTATGTAAAGCTTGTAGTATCTCGTAAGCTTTTTTACCGACTTCTGTTGTAACAAACTCATCCTGCTTTGACTGAGAACCTCTAATAGTTTTCGATAGATCAGCATGAATAATGTGAATTGTTTGTTTTGATATGATCTCCGTTGTGCATCCGTTAGCTGTATGAATATGATAGAGTTCATCAGAGCGCATACCTGTGCGAGACATTAAAGTCCAACAACAACCACCGTTAAGATGTCTAAATAGTGATTGAGCTTCTTTAATATGTGTGATTTTCCTTGTTCCAATACTCAATTCGTTATTTGGGTGAAACTGGTCAATATAATTACTTTTGACTTCTGGCTTATACCTTTTTAGTAACTTAAGGGTTTTTGCTTCGGATGGGGAGTTTAATGCTAAAAAGGCTTCTTGAAAGGCAATGGTTCTTTCTTTATTAAGGGTATTAGTCTTGCCTAAAAGCCAATGGATTTTACCTTTTTTAGTTTTTGATTCATCACTTAAAAGGTATTTAGCATAACCTTCATAAACTTTATCAAAGTAAGTCGAAATATAACAAGATAGCTGACTAAGTTTGTCACGAATAGGGTATAGCTCATTTACCAATGCTTCTGACTTTTGTAGCCCCATATAATATAGGCGTTGAGGGATAACGGTGTATTGTTCAGCCTCTCTAAAAGTTAACCCAAAAATGGAGGGAGTCAATCGTTTAGTTAATGGCACTTCAAAAGGCAAACCTTCTGCCTCGGTGTACAATTTATTAAGTGCGGTATAGATGCTCTCCCGTTCAAAATCTATGTCAGTAAAATCTGTAATTACCCATGTTTCTAGCCGCTCAAAGTCTACGGAACCTAAGCAGTTTTCCCCTTCATCGAGTAGTGGGGGAACAAGCTTTTTTAAGGCGACGATGGTATTATAAATAGACTGAAATGAATAATTTTTAGGTGATAGCCATATCATTTTTAAAGCGAGTGCTTTTAATTGGTTTCTCAGATTTCTCTCGATTACTTTTTCATCTATCTCAAAGTTTAATGTATTAATTTTGGTAGCGTTAGGTTCAAAAAAGAGTTGAAGCTTTCTCCAAGCGTCGTTGTCACCCACCTTACCCAATGATTCTCCTGTGACGCTAAAACCAATATCTAGCGCTTCAAAGTTATCCCACTCTCCCAATTTAATGGCAGGCTCTAACACATCCTTCAGGTAGTTTGTGTAGCCTCCAACATGATTTTGCGCGCTTAACAGGGCATCTTGTTGGTCAATATTGTACTTAGGTAGCTTTATCATGATTGGCTCCCAATCAATGTTGTAGGGCTAAAATGGCGTGCTCCATAGATACCCGAGGGTGACGCCCGTTTTTGTTAAATAATACCATTGCACCGTCGTACACATTCTTGCTGGCACCATCGAGGGTAAACTCAAAAGCGGCGATTCTTTCATGGACTTCCTCTTGCGCGTTAGGGTACAGGTTTACTGCCTCCCTTAGTACATCAATGAAAGAGATAAGTTTATAGATGTGTTGAGTCTCATTGACGGCTTTGGCTGATTGGCATTTATGGCACATGTCGTACTCAGCACAAGGTAGCTGTAGCTTGATGGCGTTATTGGTTTCACGCTGGGTGTTTTTTCCACCTGCAATGATTTGTTTCCCATTGCAATGAATGCCATTGGGATTGGTTTTTGCCCTTTCTTCCTCTTGCTTCTTTTTCCATTCATCATGCGTCAGCATTGTGATGCCAATTTTGGCTGCAACTATCTCTTTTGCTTGCTCTAAACCCGTCTCTTCATCCAATAGTTCCATCACTTGTAGAGATTGTGAGACGATGATTTTGTTGAGCCTTGGGTCGCCATTGGCATAGTGTTTCTCAATGGTTTGAAGAAGGTTTTGCAGGAGGTTTTGAACGCCGCCAGCGCCACTCACGGAGTACACTTGGTTACTGGTCATTTCTCGCCAGCGACTTGACTGAAGTGAAATAAAGTAGTTATTTGGCTCAATTGACCACGTTAACATTTGGCTGGATGAGATCGGGCTTATCCCTTCCCAGTCCTGAGGGGTATGATTTGCTCCACCTCTTTTGAATAATAATCGTTCATGCTTTTTTGAGCATTGCTTATCTGCTAACTTAGTGGCGTATTGCTCAATATCTTGGACTAACGGTTTGTCAGTGGCAGGAATAGAGAAGTAATTGCTGTCTCCATTCCGATATTTGAACGAAATTATGATGTTGCCCTCAGCGTCTTTATCCGAATAAGTCAGCGGCAGTAATATGCCCTTGAGGGGTAAGTCTGTGTAACACGATAAAATGCAGTAGGCGGTATTGGTTGCGCCTCGAAATGCTCCAGTTTTACTGCACGGCCGAATAACTTTGCGTACCACGCTTCTACCAATATCATTTACTTCTTTACTAAGCTCGATGACTCGTTGGTTTTTATAGCTATAAAACAGTTCTTTTAGCCAAGGAAGAATGGATGCTCGGGTGGGTGAGAGAAGGTTTAACATCACCATTAGATGTTTGTTTAATCTTACCAAATTGAATTTGTCGTTTATATTACCCTTATTATTGAGAGTGAATATCAACTCTGTACCTTCCTTACCACTACCGTACAGTTCTGAAAGTTTCTCCAGAGTTTTAATAAACTTCACTCCATCACGCTTTTCGACATCAAATGTCTCGTAACTCTCATTGGTTAGAACTGCGTCTACTTCTTTATTTGATCGCGCTTTAAAACTCGATACCTTAACTACCTTTATGCTTTTATCACGTTCATCAGTATGAATTGTAATTGGGTGGGCGATGGCTCTAATATTGCTGTCGTTCAATGAGGTGAAAAAACACATTAGGTGATAAGCTGCCCCCATTGCTAGGTTAAATGCAGCACTGTGGTTTACTGATGTACCGTTCTTACTTTGCCCGAGTGTTTGGCTTTTTAGAGAAGTTTGGACCGAAATTACTTCTTGATATCTACCTAAATTAATAACAACAAGTAACTTTTCTGGTAGTGCTAAGTTCTCCTTTTTGGCTGCAATAAGCTGTGGTGCTAATGTGAAAAATACCTCGCTCAAACGAGTGACAAGGAGTTCTTCTTCGGTTTCAGAGTAGCCTTTTTTGGGGGTAGGCCAACGAGAAAATCCCCTATGGTGCCTTGTCCATGAATCAGCGGGTAAGCCACACCAAGTAAGTGCAGTGCGAAGTTGTGTAAGGGAACTAGCAGCTGTTGGTTCCTTAATACCAAGTTCATCTCCGTGGTGTCTTTCCCATAATTTTTTTGACGGGGTATACATTTTAATGCGATGTCGTAGCTCACCATCATTCCCCGCGTATTTTAAATATCCTTCCTCGGAGAATGGGTTAACGTTCACTGAATCACAAAAGACAATGAAGGGCTTTAAGTTTTCATAAGCCTTTGTTACTGACGATGCTGACTTATTGTTATCAACGTACTTTTGTGCTTTTTGACAAAAGTTTTTTAAATAAGGTGTGCGACTTTCAATTTTGCAGTTGTTTTTATCTGCTCTTAAGTGCAACAAGTGAGAAATATCAAACTCTGTTACCTTACTTTGCTTCATGTTTTTGTATGGAATTAGGAAGTTAAACGGGATAATATTCTTATTGTTTCTGACGTGTTTAACCGTCTTTGAGTTCTTAGCTAGTGGGCTTTTTGCCATACTACAATCCTTTGTTGATCTTGTTATTTTTGCTCTCTGCTACCCTTAACTGCTCATCAAATTTATTTATGAACTTGATGTACTTTTCCGTCGTGGCTGTGTTTGAATGCCCCATTAACAAGGCTAACTCGTCCATTAAGTACTCATAGTCAACCTGTCGTTCCTGAGACTCATTCCAAAGCCAATGTGTGGCAAAGGTTGAACGCAGATCATGGATTCGGTAGTACCAGCTAGGCTCTTTTGATCGTATGCACTTTCTAAGTACGCTAAAGTACACTTCCAAAGTATTTTCTGTGTATGGCCGCCCTTTATTGGAGACAAAGAGGTAATCAGTGGTGTCCTGTTCTTGTTTAGAGTCGATCAGCGCTTTTCGGCGAGTTAGGCTCTTTTGTCTCTGATTGCTTTCTTTGAATTGCTCTAGTTCTTCATACAGCGCAATAGGGATTTCAATCGTGCGGTGCTTACTGCCTTTGGTATGTGTAATGTGTACTGGCACAACGTCTAGCGCACTGCAATCCTTGTCACCAATATTACGAGCAGGAAAATGGGTGACTTCATCAATCCTAAGCCCTGACTCTTCACACAACCTCAGCATTAGGGAAATGGCCTTAGGCAACGCATCAAGGTGTTGAGAGAAAAGTTCTTTGTGATTGAGCGACATAGGCTTCAACTTTTGATAAGTAGGCGTTTGATCGTTTTTTGGGAACATCTTCATGATGTTTGATATTTCATACACTCGCTTTTGGGTAGGCTTGGTATGGGTAAGCATGTCGTGCTGATCGGGCGCGCCTTCGTAAACCTCAACCTTGCTGAAGTGTGTCAGAACATGTTCGTCATCATTTTTGAGGTAGCCGTTTTTTTGCATCCACTTATAAAAACCAATAACAGCGCCCATATAACTTCTTGCAGAGCTAAGTGAGTATGCTTCGTCACCAGTAGCTTCCCCTTTGGCTCGGCAGTTTGCTAAAAGGTGTTCAGCAAATCGCCAAGGCGCACCTTCTTCTTCATACTTTGATAGGGTTTTATAAGTTAGATATTCAGGTGGTATTTCGTTACCATTTTCATCAACTTGAGAGCGGTTAGTCGAATCTAAATAACGAGTAAAAGCTAGCAAGCCTTTTGCCATTGAGTCAGTGTCTTTGACCGCACCTTTACCACGCAATTTAGATACTAAGTAAAGAGATTGTGGGTAAACAACAACCCCATCAGGTGCAATGATGATATTGGTTTTCTTTAGGCGTGACTGTAGGTTGGATGGGGACAACTGTGGCGTCAAGACCACTTCCCCAGAATCATTTTTTATAATCTCCGTGATTTTTAGTTTAGCAAGGGTATCAACTGCTATTTCTAGCAACCAAAAATCATTTTCAGGGCCTTCATTGTCACTTTTGTGTTCTATATACATAAACACCTGCCAGCTAATGCTCAGTGTGCCTCAGAGCGTGAATCTAGAATGCTTTACGTGCGATAAAATGGGAGTTCTTTAGAAGTTCTTACTCGCCTTGTCTGTGCCTATAGGGCTTTGACTTTAGGTTACCGAGTGCTTCACCGTGTTCACGCAGTTATGGCATAATAAACCTGACATTGAGAGGTTTTCTGCAGGCCCTCGCTGACAATAATATATGTCAGTGGTTCTTGCATTTTGTGCAGTTATGCTTTGACAGAACCCCTTAGGTAGATTCTTAAATGATTTGATTGCGTAAGACGCGCTTATTGGAGCAGCATTTGCTTTTGAGCCTGAGTCGAATGGAAAAATAGAATCCGGATTGTCATTTTTTATTTGATTGAGAAGGAGAGCGGCTCGCTCAGCTAATCGGCCTGATAACAAGAGTTCCTTACGTTCTATCTGCCCCATTTTTGTCACAGCAAGTTCTATTTCTGCTTGAGTAGCAGATAATTGTGAGGCAAAAGTAGATTTAATTTTCGAAGAAAAGTAGTGACTTTTCGAAAAAATAACTAGTTGAGAGCTTCTGTCTGTGAGAGTTCGCTGCTTTGATGTTTGAACGAGATCGCTGTGGCCCTTGTACCCAATGGCTACTGCCAGCCAATCGTTGCGATTGAATGATGAAATTCGTTTACACCCAGTTATATCCTCAATGATTGATGAGAATTGCTTAGCTTTAACTTTAAAGTCAGTTAACTGGGATGGGAAGATAGGAAGCTTCTGCGTGTACATATTCTATTACCTCATATCCGAGTGGGCGTTTACCGTTTGCGATGTGGCTCTCACGCAAAGCACCCAATTAGACTAATGAAGATAAAATATGTTCGCCTTGACCAGTGAGCCAAGTCTAGGTGGCGAAAAACCCAGCCTCAAGATATCAAAGAATTGAAACCTGTAACGTGCTCAAACTCAAGCTTTGCGCTCATCGTGTAATATGTAATATACAGCGATTGATCATGAGTTGAAAAAAGGAAGGTTTTATATTGCCGAGAAGTGAACAATTACTGATGTTGAACGTTGTTAGAACAGTCCCGCTTTATTTAAGATTTAAGTACTACGACCATTGTGACCAAGAAGACAGTTTAACCGAGAGTCAGTATGTCATAGATAATACCCAAGGTTATTTGTCATAGATTTTTTCCAAGGGTGAATTTCTTTTCGCCCCAAACGCCAAATTGGTCTGCAACGGCATGATCTTCGTCAGAAAGCAGGGTGAAGTTTAAATCATCACGCTCGATGAATTTGCCTAGGCGTTTTACAGGGTCGATGCTTACGCCAAATACCACCACGTTGTGTGCATCGAGTTCAGCTTTGATGTCACGAAGACCTTTTGCTTGGGTAGTACAACCCGGCGTCATCGCCTTAGGGTAAAAGTAGAAAAGTACTTTCTTGCCTTTAAAGTCTTCAAGAGAAACGGTATTTCCGTCTTGGTCGAGCAAAGAGAAGGCTGGCGCTGGCGAGCCTG
>Ga0207798_100080_pt1 | contig 42977 bp, 39 predicted proteins | sample TtanPargueraPR_8_FD_187278 | JGI IMG/M metagenome (GOLD analysis project Ga0207798, IMG submission 187278) | Anaerobic enrichment media microbial communities from Bioluminiscent Bay, La Parguera, Puerto Rico - Tt and E1 (SPAdes) | ecosystem: Environmental > Aquatic > Marine > Unclassified ... | reverse complement strand
AGCTAAAAGCGAAGTTGGTTCAAGCTGAACAGACTCGTACTCGTTCTCGTGAAGAGTTGAAGCAAGCACAAGGACAAATGAACCAATACAACCAAGTATTGGCGTCTTTGAAGAGTTCGCATCAAGCTAAGCAAGAAACCGTACAAGAGTTCAAACAAGAGCTGCAAGAGTATGGCGTAAATGCCGACGAAGGTGCGGAAGAGCGTGCAATGCGCCGTCGTGACGAACTGCACGAACGCTTACATACTTCACGTAGTCGTAAGAGTGAATACGAGCGCACGATAACGTCGACCGAGCTTGAGATGAAAGGCTTAGCGAAACGTCTGAAGAAAGTTCAGAAAGAATACGCAGAGCTGCGCAAATTTGTCGTTGCAGCGAAAGCGGGTTGGTGTTCAGTACTTCGCTTAGCGCGTGAAAACGATGTTGAGCGTCGTTTACACAAGCGTGAACTGGCGTATATGTCGGCAGATGAATTGCGTTCCATGTCGGATAAATCGTTGGGTGCGCTGCGTCTTGCTGTTGCAAACAATGATGACTTGCGTGATGCACTCCGTTTGTCTGAAGACAACGCTCGCCCAGAGCGTAAAGTTCTGTTCTACATTGCTGTTTACCAACACCTTCGTGAGCGTATTCGTCAGGACATCATCCGCACCGATGACCCAGTAGAAGCGATCGAAGAGATGGAAGTGGAACTGGCGCGTCTAACGGAAGAGCTAACGCAACGTGAAAACCGCTTAGCGATCAGCTCTGAGTCGGTAGCGAGCATCATCAAGAAGACGATCCAGCGTGAGCAAAACCGTATTCGTATGCTGAACCAAGGTTTGTCGAACATCTCGTTCGGTCAGGTGAAGGGCGTACGTCTAAACGTGAAAATTCGCGAAAGTCACGAAGTGCTACTGAACGGTCTAGCGACACAACAAGAGCAGCATAAAGATCTGTTCGAATCGACTCGCTTTACCTTCTCTGAAGCAATGGCGAAACTGTTCCAACGTGTGAACCCACATATCGATATGGGTCAACGTTCTCCTCAGGTTCTGGGTGAAGAGCTACTGGATTACCGTAACTACCTAGAGCTAAGTGTAGAAGTGAACCGTGGTACAGATGGTTGGCTACAGGCTGAGTCTGGCGCGCTATCAACAGGTGAAGCGATCGGTACTGGTCAGTCAATCCTTCTGATGGTTGTTCAAAGCTGGGAAGAAGAATCTCGTCGTCTACGCAGCAAAGACATTGTGCCTTGTCGTTTACTCTTCTTGGATGAAGCAGCGCGTCTGGATGCGAAATCGATCGCGACATTGTTCGAATTGTGTGACCGTCTGGATATGCAACTTCTTATCGCGGCACCAGAAAACATCAGCCCAGAGAAAGGTACTACCTACAAGTTGGTGCGTAAGGTGTTTAAAGACCATGAGCACGTACACGTAGTTGGTCTACGTGGTTTTGGTCAAACAGATAAGCCTAAGACCGAAGCGCAAGAGATGATCGAAGAGTTTGAATCGTAAACTTCGAATCTAGCAAAACGCCCGCATTTATTGCGGGCGTTTTTGTATTTGTTAGAGGGAGGCTTCAAAGCGTATAAAATAAGCCGAGACTGTAGGACGACGGTCTCGGCTTATTAATAGAACTTAGCGGGGAGGCTAAGTTCTATTCCTCTGAAATATCGTCTCTGATATCGATCATTTCAGCAAGCTCTTCAAGTGCTTGGACAGAAAGCTCAGACAAGCGTTGTAAATGCTGGTCTAAGCTCTCTTGTTCTTCAAGCTCTGGTTCATCGTTATCTGTTTCTTTTGTTAGCATTTCTCAACCTCTCAAGTTGAGTAAGGGGAGACCTCATCATACTCAAAAGTTAAAGGAGAAAAGAAACGATCTATGTTGATTCTGTTAGCTCGATCATTGATTCAAGTTATAGGTGAGATGGGTTTGTTTAATAAGATGAGTAGGTAGACGGTTTTGGAAACGGAAACAAAAACGCCAGCAATCAGAACAATTACTGGCGAATGATATTGTGATTGGCGATTAGAACTGTGGTTTTACCCCAAACTGCTCTGCTGCGTAGGCGACACGTTCAATCGGCTTTGGATACTCGGCAGGTGTGCCGAGGCTCTCTATGTGTTTCAAACGAGGAAGCAAGCCTGCACCATTGGCGATTTGGATTGCCAAGCCAGGACGAGCGTTGAGCTCTAAAACCATAGGTCCTTCTTCTTTATCTAACACCATATCCGTGCCCATGTACCCCAACCCTGTCATCTCCCACGCACTAGACGCAAGCTCAAGCAAGCGCTCCCAGTGCGGGACTTGGAGGGTAGAAAGGTCTTTGCCTGTATCCGGATGGTGGGTGACTGGATGGTCGAATTGCACCGCTCGGATTGCTTTACCTGTGGCGATATCAATGCCCACGCCCACAGCGCCTTGGTGAAGGTTTGCTTTACCGTCCGACGCCGCCGTAGAACAGCGCATCATTGCCATAACAGGGTAGCCTTTAAATACGATGATCCGAACATCTGGTACGCCTTCATAACTGAAGCCATCAAAACAGTCATCAAACTTGATTAAGTTTTCAACCACAGCAACGTCATTTTTACCACCAAGAGAGAAAAGGCCAGCAAGCGCATTACTAATGTGACGCTCGACCTCATCCCGACCTATTGTAGAGCCGGAGGGTTTGGTATATACCCCGTTTTTGTGAGAGGTAACAACCAGAATGCCTTTACCGCCACTACCTTGTGCAGGTTTGATTACAAAACCAGGCCAGTTCTCAACCATTTTGTGGATAGTCTTTACTTCTGCTTGGTTATGAATAACGCCGATCAGGGCAGGGACTGTCGCCCCTGCTGCCTGCGCAATAATTTTAGTCTTGAGCTTGTCATCAACTAATGGGTATTTAGAACGATCATTGTAACGGCCGATATAACTGTGGTTACGTTTGTTCATTCCCATAATGCCTTTATGGCGAAGCTTAGCTGGCGAAGTAAAACTTTCGAACATCGTTTAGTCCTCCGCTAGTGGTTTGAAACGACGTAACTCAGTTAGACGGTAACCTGTGTAAGTACCTAGTAATAGAATACCGGCCAGAACAATCAACTGTAGACCAATGAAGTTAAAGGTTAGGTGCTGAATGTATGAGTTCGTCATCGCTAAGTAAACCAATACTGCGGTGAGCAGTGAGCCCCCACCTTGCAGAGCGACTTCTTTCGCACCTTCTTCTTCCCATAGGATAGACATACGTTCAATTGTCCATGACAAGATGATCATCGGGAAGAACGTAATTGTTAAGCCTTCCGTTAAGCCCATCTTAAATGCGACTACTGTGAACACCGAAATGATCATAATAACGGTAATAATGACCGCTGATATCCGTGCTACAAGCAGTAAGTTCAACCTCGATAAGTAACTTCGAATAATCAAGCCTGTGCCAACGATCAGTAAGAAACCGACAATACCCGTTAATAGCTGGGTTTGAACAAACGCAACAGCAATCAGTACTGGCATGAAAGTACCGGATGTTTTTAGACCGATAATCACGCGCAAGAACACCACGATAAGGGCACCGATAGGGATTAGCATGATGGTCTTAAACATTGCTTGTTCTTCAAGAGGCAAGCTATGAATTGAAATATTCAGCAGCCCATCAGCTTCTATCTTGTTGTTTGTTGCTTGCTGTGGAGTCATTTCTTGCTTGATCATTGAGAAATGAACTTGGCTATTTTTACCACCAACAAGATCAAGCAGGGATACATTCGACTCATCCCAAACTAATAAGTTTGGTTTCACGGCTTTCTGTTCGGAATTTGGTGAGAACAGCACCCAATCTTTACCCGACCAAACCTGAACCATTGGTTGAATGGTTTGGCGTCGACGTCCATCTTCTAGTTCGATAACACCGACTGTTTTGCTCTGTATACCTGCGGTAAGCAAAATATTATGTAGTGCATCAGTACGGCTGAAGTCATTCAGTAGTAGCGATGAATTTTGACTGTCTGGGTCATTAAGCGCTTTGATGAGCTCACGAGTAAAGGTCACATTGTCGGCAGAGCGACTCATCGCACGCTCTACAAGGGCATTTGCCGCCGCGGCTTGTGGCGCTGATAGAGTTGGTGGCGTAATGTCTTCAGTTGGTGGTAGAGGCGTAACTTTAGCCTGAGGGTCCACTAAGAACTGCGCTTTGTAGTAAATGGTTTGAGGACCTTTGGCCTGACGAATTGACCACTCGGCACGACGTCCAGAATCAGAATTAATGTAGGAAACGCCATAACCAGAAGAGGAAGCGGATTCACCGATAAGCGTATAACCACTTTGTGTATGAGGTGCTGCGAGTGAAGCTTTGACTTCATTGCCGTTAGCATTGAACTCAATACGTGCCTCTACATCCCATACCTGACGAGTTTCGCCTGGTGTCCAAGGCACGCCGTAGTTTTCATGTCTGAAAACACTCAAAGCAATGCCCGCAATCACCAATAAGATGATTGAAAGGTAAAACGGTATTTTTGACGTCATAATCTACCTTATTATTTTTTATCTTCGTCCGTTTGGATATAGGTACGACTTACATCGACAAGTGCGATGTCGCGCATAAATTCTCTACCCAGTAAAATAGGATGGTTCATATGCGAGCGATCTGCCAACGTAAATTGCGCTTTTTCATGAATTTTTCCAACGCGCACCCAAAGTTCTACTACAGCGCGACGTTCTAGTTCTTCACTGGTAACTTGGCGAATTTTTACGTAACGAATGACAGGCGCTTCAATCCAAGTATTTTTTTCTTCTTCGGATTTACTGGTATCTGCCAGGTGGAATCGAACCCAGTTTTTGCCGTTTCTTTCGAACTCTTCAATATCAACTGCATTTAAAGATGAGGTTGCGGCACCGGTGTCGACACGTGCATCAAAAGTCTGCTTAATGGAGTCAATAGTGACCTTTTCAATTGAGCCAAGGACAATATCATGAGTTGGTGTTGGTTCCACAGGAGCAGGAGATTGGACAATAATCGGCTCTTTTGGCTTTTTCACTTCTGCCATTGCTTCATCACGAAATGTCAGAAGTTCAACCTGTAGTTTATCGACTTGTTCTTCAAGGCTGTCGATATAGTCCGATTGGTTGCTGAGCTGAAGCTCTAAGTTAGTAATGCGATTATTGACATTCGCTTCTGAAGTTTGAATAGCCGCTAACGTTTCTTGGTGGTACTGTTCGCCTTTGGTTAGTGAGCATCCAGATAGTAAGGCGATGGCAACAATCGGGGTCAATCGTAATAACATTGAAAACCTTGGGATTGGATTAAGTTGTTTATTTTTTAGGAGTTTAGCTCATATCGATAAAGCCTCACAAGTAAGAATGTTTCTCTATTACTTATTGTTTGAGGAATAGTGATGAAAAGCTAAAAATCAAGGACATAAAAGCGCATCCTTATTTAGAGCGTGCTTATGTTTTGATGTAACAAATGGACTCGAAAAACAAACACGCTCAGTACGAGGAAAGAGGGTAATGTCTTAACTCGTAAAATGAGTTAAGACAATGTCAGGAATCTCAGCGAATTATGGTTTGCGAGCGACAAGAACCGCGCGGCGAGGGGCAGGGTAACCTTCTACAGTCTTGCTTGGGTTGTTCGGATCTAGATAGTCTGGTAGAGAGTTATGCGTCATCCAATCTGTGGTACGTTGTTCATCAACTGAAGTGACGTTTTCATCAACGATGCGCACATCTTCAAATCCTACCGACTCTAACCACACTTTCAGCGCTTTTGCTGAAGGGAAGAAATAGACATTACGCATTTGTGCGTAACGAGAAGTTGGAACCAACACTGCATTCTCATCACCTTCAATCACGAGTGTTTCCAATACTAGTTCACCACCAGACATTAATTGATCTTTTAGCTGCACCAAGTGATCCAGTGGAGAGCGACGGTGGTAAAGTACGCCCATGCTGAATACCGTGTCGAACGCTTCTAACTTAGGTAGTTGTTCAATACCCAACGGCAGTAGGTGCGCACGTTGGTCATCGCCCATTAGTTTACGAATTGCTTCGAACTGAATTAGGAACAGGTGAGATGGATCGATACCGACGGTTAAGCGTGCACCTTCACCCAGCATGCGCCACATGTGGTAGCCGTTACCACAACCAACATCGAGTACGCTGCGGTTCTTTAATGGAGAAATATGCGGAAGCACACGGTCCCATTTCCAGTCACTGCGCCACTCAGTATCAATATGAATGCCGTGTACGTGGTATGGCCCTTTGCGCCATGGGTGGAATGTGCGAAGTAAGTTCTCTAATTTCTTCAGTTCACCTTCATGGAAAGGAGTGTCGTTGCTGATGGTCACTGAATTCTTGATGTCAATTTGATCCGGTGAGCCTTCTGGGATCTTGTTCAGTGCTTTCAACCAGCGACCAAAGTCACCGTGCTCTGCATTTTGCCAATCCGTTAGCTGTTGTGGTAGCACATTGAGCCAAGGTTGAAGACGTGTGTCTTGGGCAATCAATTGGTAGAAGTTTGCAAAGTTAAACATAGTTAGTTAATCGCTGAGTTGATGGTATTAAAATTATTAAATAACAGCCTAAAGTGGCGTGATTCAGGGCCTTTGTATGCAAGGTTTATTTAATTGCGAACATAGAGCCAAAGTTAAAGCATTGGAACCAAACATCGTAGCTAGAAAAGCCAATTTTAGCGAAACGCTCTTTATGCTCTTTCTTTGAATCTGGGCGCATTACGTTTTCTATCGCGCTGCGCTTTTGGCTGATTTCTAGTTCGCTATAACCATTTGCACGTTTAAAGTCGTGGTGAAGGTCAATTAATAGCTCGTTTGACACTTCATCTTCGAAGACGAATTTCTCCGACAAAATCAAAATTCCGCCAGGACGTAGACCTGCATAGATTCGTTCAAGCAGGGCGTAACGATCGTCTGGAGAAAGAAATTGCAGAGTAAAGTTCAGTACGACAACTGATGCGTTTTCAATATCGATATTACGAATATCCGCTTCAACCACATCTACAGGAGTATCGCTTCGGTACGCGTTGACGTGAAGTTTACAACGCTCAACCATCGCAGGAGAGTTGTCCACTGCGATGATTTGGCAACCTTCTTGTTTGATATGGCGACGCATAGACAATGTTGCAGCACCCAAAGAGCAACCTAGGTCGTAGATGTTTGAGTGAGGTTTTACAAAACGCTCTGCCAGCATACCAATTGCAGAAATAATGTTGCTGTAACCCGGCACCGATCGTTGAATCATGTCAGGAAATACTTCCGCTACGCGTTCATCGAACGTGAAATCCCCAATTTTATCGATTGGAGCCGAAAAAATAGTATCTGGATTGCTCTTAGGGTTCATAACCAAGTCTCTGCATACAAGCCGCCTGAAAACGTCAGGCACCAAAAAAGGCGCGTATTTTATGGGAATTTCACGCCTCTGTCATGTGTTGCGTTAGAACATCTGCAACTGCGAGTTGCCATCGTTAGCCGGGAAAGATGCCAAGTCAGGAAGTGTTATACGCTTTTGTATATCTTTATACAGATTGGCTGCCAACTCCGGCGCAATTATATTGTCCGCAGTATGGATCATGACATACGGCTGTTTACCTTCTGCAATCCATTGCGGCAACTTGCTGAGCCATGGTGTAAAAAACTCGTAATTTTGCTGTTCTTCTGGATGACCAATAAAGCGAACCAAAGGATGTAAAGCGGTAGCAATGGCGTGGACTGGTACTCTTGGTTTTTTCATTTGCGCATCAATGATCGCTTCATTGTCTGGCTTAGCGGCAAAGACAGGGCGGCTATCCATAATAATGCGGTCAATGTTATTTTCTACTAACCATTGGTTAAGCGCTCGCTCTTCTTCACCTTTGGAGAAAAATGCCATATGACGAACCTCAACACCAAGAGGGAAGTTAGGTGGAAAGCTCGCACAGAACTTTTTCAGTCGATCAAGGTGCTCAGGGCCAAATGCGGCTGGCAATTGAATTGTCCATTGCCCCACACGGTCATGCAACGGCTCCATAACTTTCATGAAGTCTCTCAGTTGTTCGCTGCAACCTCTTAGCATTTGCTCATGAGTGATGGCTTTAGGAAGTTTGAAAGTAAAGCGAAAATCATCGTGGGTTGCTGCTCTCCAGTTTTGCACCGTGTTGAGCGTCGGCGTGGCATAAAATGTCGTGTTGCCTTCTACGGTATGGAACACCTGTGCATACTTTTCTAAACGTTCAGCGGGCTTTGTCCCGCTGCCGTAAAAGCTTTGCTGCCATTGATTATGCGACCACATTGTCAATCCAAGTCGAAGAGGTAAGTTATCCATTATTCTTTACTGCTTGCTACTCGTGTGAATACTTTACGAGAGTTTTGCTGAAATAGGTAATTTCACGCTATAATCCCCACCAATTTTTTCGCTTTGGTGTGCTTTTGAACATTTGTTGTACTAAAAAGCACCAGTGAATAATAAAACACACGTAATTGTATGTTGAGTAGTCGATTTTCGTGGACATTCAGCGTATAACTGAATCTTTACTCTGCTTGGCAATGAGGCTGACAGAGCGTAGTTAACAACATTTGAGAGATTGGGAATTTCATTATGCGTACCCATTACTGTGGTCACCTGAACAAGTCCCTTGCAGGACAAACTGTAGAACTTTGCGGCTGGGTTAACCGTCGTCGTGATTTAGGCGGTCTTATTTTTATTGATATGCGAGATCGCGAAGGTATCGTTCAGGTAGTTGTTGATCCAGATATGGCGGATGCGTATGAAGTGGCTAACACACTTCGTAATGAATTCTGTATCAAACTAACGGGTGAAGTACGCGTTCGTCCAGAAAGCCAAGCAAACAAAGACATGGCAACAGGTGAAGTTGAGATCCTTGCGACAGGTCTTGAAATCATCAACCGCAGTGACGTTTTGCCTCTAGACTTCAACCAAAAGAACTCTGAAGAGCAACGTCTGAAGTACCGTTACTTAGACCTTCGTCGTCCAGAAATGAGTGACCGCATCAAGCTACGTGCTAAAGCATCTAGCTTTGTTCGTCGTTTCCTAGATGACAACGGCTTCCTAGATATCGAAACACCAGTACTAACGAAAGCGACACCAGAAGGCGCGCGTGACTACCTAGTACCTAGCCGTGTTCACAAAGGCAGCTTCTACGCGCTTCCTCAGTCTCCACAGCTATTCAAACAGCTTCTAATGATGTCTGGTTTTGACCGTTACTACCAAATCGTTAAGTGTTTCCGTGATGAAGACTTACGTGCTGACCGTCAGCCAGAATTCACTCAGATCGATATCGAAACGTCATTCATGACGGCTGACCAAGTACGTGAAGTGACGGAAAACATGGTTCGCGATATGTGGCAAGAGCTACTAAACGTAGACCTAGGTCAGTTCCCAGTAATGCCATTCAGCGAAGCTATTCGCCGTTTCGGTTCTGACAAGCCAGACCTACGTAACCCGTTAGAGTTAGTTGATGTCGCTGACCTAGTGAAAGACGTTGAGTTCAAAGTATTCTCTGGCCCAGCAAACGACGAGAAAGGCCGCGTTGCCGTTATTCGCGTTCCAGGTGGTGCATCTTTGACTCGTAAGCAAATTGATGGCTACGGTGAATTCGTTGGTATCTACGGTGCGAAAGGTCTAGCATGGATGAAGGTTAACGACCGTGCTGCAGGCATGGAAGGTATCCAGTCTCCAGTAGCTAAGTTCCTAAACGAAGATGTGATCAACGGCATCCTAGATCGCACTCAAGCGGAATCTGGCGATATCATCCTATTTGGCGCTGATAAAGCGGGTATCGTTGCAGAAGCAATGGGCGCGCTACGTTTGAAACTAGGTAAAGATCTAGAGCTAACTGACGAATCTGCATGGGCTCCACTATGGGTTGTTGACTTCCCAATGTTCGAAGAAGATGACGAAGGCAACCTACACGCGATGCACCACCCATTCACGTCACCTCTAGGTGTGACTGCGGAAGAGCTAAAAGCGAACCCAGCTGCGGCAAACTCTAACGCTTACGATATGGTTCTAAATGGTTACGAAGTTGGCGGCGGTTCTGTTCGTATCCACAACGCAGATATGCAAGAAGCCGTATTTGATATTCTAGGCATCACACCTGAAGAGCAACAGCTTAAGTTCGGCTTCCTGCTTGATGCACTAAAATTCGGTACGCCTCCACACGCTGGTCTTGCATTCGGTCTTGACCGTCTAGTGATGCTGCTATGTGGTACCGAGAACATCCGTGATGTTATTGCATTCCCGAAAACAACAGCAGCGGCGTGTCTACTAACAGACGCACCAAGCATTGCGAACCCAGCAGCGCTAGAAGAGCTAGCAATCGCAGTGACTGCAGCGAAAGAAAAAGACGCAGAATAAGCGCACAACATTTGAAGAAAACTCCCGCAACTGCGGGAGTTTTTGTTTAAATAAACCCAAGAAACTTCCAAAGCAATTTCCCAAGCAACGCTTTTTAGCTCATGTTTGCTATTAAGCGTCAAAATACATTAAAAGGTGAATTATGGCAGGTCATAGTAAATGGGCGAATATTCGTCACCGTAAAGCAGCGCAAGATGCGAAGCGCGGCAAAATCTTTACCAAATTAATCCGTGAAATCGTTGTTGCGGCAAAAGAGGGAGGCGGTGAGCCAGAAAATAACCCACGTTTGCGAGCTGCAATTGATAAAGCGTTGTCTAACAACATGACGCGTGACACTGTCAACCGCGCTGTCAGCCGAGGTGCTGGTGGTGAAGGCGATGACAATATGGAAACCGTAATCTATGAAGGTTATGGTCCGGGTGGCACTGCGGTCATGGTCGAATGTATGACGGATAACCGAAATCGCACAGTATCTGGCGTACGCCATGCGTTCTCGAAGTCAGGAGGCAATCTGGGTACGGATGGTAGTGTAAACTATCTTTTCGACAAGAAAGGCGTGATCTCATACGCCCCAGGTTTAGATGAAGATGTGGTGATGGAAGTGGCGTTAGAAAGTGGCGCTGATGACATCGAAACATCAGAAGATGGCTCAATTGATGTTTACACCGCGCCAAGCGATTTTGGACTCGTAAAAGATGCCCTTGATGCTGCAGGTTTTGAGGCGGAGAACGCCGAAGTGTCGCTTATCCCTTCAACGAAAGCAGAACTGGATGTGGACACTGCGCCAAAACTGCTTCGTTTGATTGACGCTTTAGAAGATCTGGACGATGTTCAGGAGGTTTATCACAACGGTGACATCTCTGACGACGTTGCAGCCTCTCTAGAGTAAACTCAATGTGCAGTGAGCGGTATTCGCTCCGAAGTTAGAAAGTAAGCTAAAAGTAATAATAAGAAATTGAGGCCGTATTCGGCCTCATTTTTAGGAACATTCATGTCAATTATTTTGGGCATTGACCCAGGTTCACGCATTACCGGTTATGGGGTCATTCGTCAAAATGGACGCCATTTGCAATACCTTGGTAGTGGCTGTATTCGTACTTCAGAAAAAGAACTTCCGGGCCGTCTTAAGCAGATTTACGCTGGCGTCACGGAAATCATTACTCAGTTTCAACCGGACGTATTTGCGATTGAACAAGTGTTTATGGCTAAAAATGCGGATTCAGCATTAAAGCTTGGCCAGGCTCGTGGCAGCGCAATTGTTGCTGCGGTGAATGCAGAGTTGCCGGTATACGAATACGCCGCGCGTCTTATTAAGCAAGCTGTAGTCGGTACTGGTGGTGCGGACAAAGCGCAAGTTCAACATATGGTTCAGCAAATGCTTAAACTGCCCGCCAAGCCTCAAGCGGATGCAGCCGATGCTTTAGGTGTGGCGATTTGTCATGCCAATACGAACAAAACCCTCGTTGCCTTAGCGGGCAAAGCAACCAGTGCCAGAAAAGGGCGCTACCGATAAAATTAACTGGATGTCTATCCAGTTCTTTATTATCCTGTCGCAAATTCATTTCCAAAGAGTATTTATAGTGATTGGACGTCTTCGTGGCACACTGATTGAAAAACAACCACCTGAAGTATTAATTGAAGTTAATGGCATTGGTTATGAAGTCCAGATGCCAATGAGCTGTTTTTACGAGCTGCCAAATGTTGGCGAAGAAGCCATTATTTATACTCACTTTGTCGTCCGCGAAGATGCACAATTGCTATACGGTTTCAACACAGTAAAAGAACGCGCACTTTTCCGTGAAGTGATCAAAGCCAATGGCGTTGGTCCTAAACTCGGTCTTGGTATTCTCTCTGGTATGACAGCAACGCAATTTGTTACTTGTGTGGAACATGAAGACGTTTCTACGCTGGTTAAGCTTCCAGGCGTTGGCAAGAAAACCGCAGAGCGATTGGTTGTTGAAATGAAAGACCGCTTGAAAGGGTGGGGCGCTGGCGATCTATTTACACCATTTACGGATGCTGCTCCTGCGGATTCTGGTGCGACATCCAACAACGCGGAAGAAGAGGCAATTAGCGCGCTTCTAGCTTTGGGTTACAAGCCGACTCAAGCGTCGAAAGTGGTGTCTCAGATCGCTAAACCGGACATGAGCAGTGAGCAAATGATCCGTGAAGCTCTAAAATCAATGGTGTAACGCTGGTTTCACAGTGAGCATTTGTTCAAGATAACTTATTCTCTAAGGTTAATGCCAATCGCTTAACGATATTTTTTGTGTCATTCCAGCGAGCCTAGCGAGATCGGGAATCTAATAGCAGCACGCTGAGCGGTTAATGAAACAATTTGACCATAAACCGCTCGGATAGAAGATCCTGTATCACGCGCCTTCGTCGCTGTACAGGATGACGAGATACAGAAATATGCCACTTGCTGTTAAACGAGCGGCATTATTCTCTCAGGTAACCATTTTTCAAGGTAAAAAGATGATTGAAGCCGATCGTTTAATCGCGCCAGAAAACCCTGCCTTTCGTGATGAAGATGTCATTGACCGTGCTATTCGACCAAAAAAATTAGCGGATTACCAAGGTCAGGACCACGTTCGTGACCAAATGGAGATCTTCATCAAAGCTGCTCAGTTACGTAGTGAAGCTCTTGATCACCTGTTAATTTTTGGCCCTCCGGGTTTGGGTAAAACCACGCTAGCAAATATTGTCGCCAACGAGATGGAAGTAAACATCCGTACTACTTCAGGGCCAGTTCTTGAAAAAGCAGGCGATTTAGCCGCGTTACTAACCAACCTAGAAGAAAATGACGTTCTATTTATTGACGAAATTCACCGCTTAAGCCCGATGGTTGAAGAGGTTCTGTATCCGGCGATGGAAGATTATCAACTGGATATTATGATCGGTGAAGGTCCGGCCGCTCGTTCTATTAAGATCGATTTGCCGCCGTTTACTTTGATTGGTGCAACGACCCGAGCAGGCTCTTTAACGTCACCATTACGCGACCGTTTTGGTATTACTCAGCGTCTTGAGTTTTATAAGATAAAAGACCTCCAAGATATTGTGCAGCGCAGCGCGGATTGTTTAGGTTTGTCAATGGAACCTGAAGGTGCATTGGAAGTGGCAAGACGTGCACGTGGCACACCACGTATTGCTAACCGTCTACTACGTCGTGTTCGCGATTATGCGGAAGTGAAAGGAAATGGTCACATTTGTGCAGAGGTTGCCGACAAAGCGCTGAATATGCTTGATGTGGACGCCGAAGGTTTCGATTATATGGACCGCAAACTACTACTCGCAATTATGGAGAAATTTGGTGGTGGTCCGGTCGGACTCGATAACATGGCGGCAGCGATTGGTGAAGAAAAGGATACCATCGAAGACGTTCTTGAGCCTTATCTTATTCAGCAAGGTTATTTACAACGCACTCCACGTGGAAGAATCGCGACAGATCGTGCGTATTTGCATTTCGGAATTGAAAAATAAGATTCCCGCGCTGGGCCTTTGCTGCCCAGCGCTTCATTAAAGTTGACCAAACTCACATTTTTTGAATTTCTTCTCATACCAGTTTAGTAAGTAAAAAGCATTGATTGTTAACTCTATGTTTGCTCGCAACTGGTTAATTTCTCTCCTGATTACTCTCTCTTAACATCCGTATCTAATACTGGTTGATCTGGATCAATGTGATGGATTTTTGTGCAAATTCCGCGCATAAACATTGATGTATATCAAAGCGCATTCCGGCTATAAACCTTTTGAAACAATCTGTTTTTACAAGTAATATTAGCCCTAGCTATATTAGCTGATGCTTAACAATTAACTAACCAATGAAGCACATTTTTGCAACAATGAGTTGTGATAATTCAACATTTTTCAAGTGTAAATAACACTTGAATATGGATTGCAATATGTAGAGAGTGTCATTCAGCCGACACATAGGAGTTACCATGATTGACGTAGTTGATCTATCGCGGTTGCAGTTTGCACTGACAGCGATGTATCACTTCCTATTCGTACCATTGACCCTTGGTATGGCCTTCCTTCTGGCCATTATGGAATCGATGTACGTAATGACGAACAAGCAAATCTACAAGGACATGACCAAGTTCTGGGGTAAGCTATTCGGTATTAACTTTGCACTTGGTGTGGCGACAGGCCTTACCATGGAATTCCAGTTTGGTACGAACTGGTCTTACTACTCCCACTATGTAGGTGACATCTTCGGTGCGCCGCTAGCGATCGAAGCCCTTGTCGCATTCTTCCTGGAGTCAACTTTTGTTGGTCTATTCTTCTTCGGGTGGGATCGTCTATCTAAACGTCAACACTTAGCGGTTACTTGGCTTGTGGCGCTGGGCTCTAACTTCTCTGCACTTTGGATTCTTATCGCAAACGGCTGGATGCAAAACCCAGTAGGCGCGGACTTCAACTTCGAAACCATGCGAATGGAAATGGTAAGCTTCTCTGAAGTTGTACTAAACCCAGTTGCTCAGGTTAAGTTCGTGCATACGGTTGCTTCTGGTTACACTTGTGGCGCAATGTTTATTCTAGGCATCAGTTCATACTACCTATTAAAAGGTCGTGACATTGCGTTTGCTCGTCGTTCATTTGCTATCGCTGCTTCTTTCGGTATTGCGGCTATCTTATCTACCATCGTTCTTGGTGACGAATCTGGCTACGAGCTTGGTGAAGTTCAAAAAGTGAAGCTTGCTGCAATTGAAGCAGAGTGGCACACAGAACCAGCTCCAGCAGCGTTTACGTTGTTTGGTGTTCCTAACCAAGAAACCATGCACACAGATTACGCAATCAAGATCCCTTACGTAATGGGTATCATCGCGACACGTTCTTTTGATGAGCAAGTAACAGGTCTTCGTGACCTACGTGATGAGCACGTCGATCGTATTCGTGACGGTATGTACGCTTATGAACTTCTTGAGAAGCTTCGTGCGGGCGACAAGTCAGAAGAAAACATGACTGCGTTTGATGAAGTGAAGGGTGACCTAGGTTACGGTCTACTTCTAAAACGCTACACAGACAATGTTGTTGATGCGACAGAAGAGCAAATCCAAGCTGCTGCGGATGACTCAATCCCAACAGTATGGCCGCTATTCTGGTCATTCCGTATCATGGTTGCTTGTGGTTTCATCATGCTATTTGTTTTCGGTGCGGCATTTATTCAAACGTGTCGTCAGAAGATCGAACAAAAACAATGGATTCTTAAAGCTGCACTATTCAGCATCCCACTACCGTGGATTGCGATTGAAGCGGGTTGGTTCGTCGCTGAGTACGGTCGTCAGCCATGGGCTGTTGGTGAAATTTTACCAGTGCACGTTGCAGCTTCTGCACTAACTGCTGGCGAAATCTGGACTTCACTATTCGCAATTCTGGCGCTATACACGGTATTCCTGGTTGCAGAAGTTTACCTAATGTTGAAATTCGCTCGTAAAGGCCCAAGTAGCCTGAAAACGGGTCGCTACCACTTCGAGCAAAATGCTGACTCTGTTGAAGACAAAGTTAGTCGCCAAGTAGAAGCGTAAGGTAAGGAGATAACAAGATGTTTGATTACGAAATCTTGCGACTCATCTGGTGGGTACTAATCGGTGTTCTACTAGTTGGTTTTGCAGTAACAGACGGTTTCGATATGGGTGTAGGCGCGCTTGTACCTATTATCGGTAAAAACGACACGCAACGTCGCGTCATGATTAACTCAATTGCCCCTCACTGGGATGGTAACCAAGTTTGGCTTATCACTGCTGGTGGTGCATTGTTTGCAGCTTGGCCTTTGGTTTACGCAACGTCATTTTCAGGCTTCTACTTAGCGATGATTTTGACACTAGCAGCGCTATGGCTTCGTCCTCTGGGCCTAGACTACCGCTCTAAAATTGAAGATCCAAAATGGCGCAATACCTGGGATATCTGTATCTCAATCAGTGGTTTTGTTCCACCAATCATCTTTGGTGTAGCGTTTGGCAACCTACTACAGGGCGTACCATTCCAATTGAGTGAGTTCTTGATGCCAACATACCACGGCTCATTCTTTGGTCTTCTAAACCCATTTGCACTGCTGTGTGGCCTAGTTAGCTTGTTCATGATTTTGATGCAAGGTTCGACTTGGCTACAAATGAAAACAACGGGCGAAGTGCATGTGCGTGCTCGCAACGTTGCTCAGTTGGCAGGTTTACTGACGGTTGCAGCGTTTGTAGCGGCTGGTTTCTGGATCCAAAATATCGATGGTTACGTCATTGTTGGCGGTATCGACACTAATGCAGCTTCTAACCCTCTAAACAAAGAGGTAATCCGTGAAGTTGGTGCGTGGATGAAGAATTTTGAAAACTACCCACTACTATGGGCTGCTCCTGTACTAGGTGTTGCAATGCCGCTTCTTGCCGTATTGGCATCTCGTCTTGAAAAATGTGCGATTTCGTTCATTACTTCAAGTCTGGGTGTTGCTGGCGTTATCTTTACTGCAGGCTTTGCGATGTTCCCATTCATCATGCCTTCAGACTTAATGCCAAGCCACAGCTTAACAATGTGGGATGCAACGTCATCTGAACTGACTCTGAACCTAATGACAGGCGTTGCGTTTGTTATGGTACCAATCATCCTTGGTTACACGTCTTGGACTTACTACAAGATGTTTGGTCGCCTTGATGATCAGTACATTGAAGACAACAAAAACTCACTTTACTAAGGAGCATTTACTATGTGGTATTTCGCATGGATTCTAGGTGTACTACTTGCTTGTGCATTCGGTATCATCAACGCTCTTTGGTTAGAGCACTCAGAAATGATGGATAAAGACAGTGAGTAATCTCGCTGATAAGGTAGCGCAACTTCACGCTCCGATGGATAAGACTCTGTTAAGAGTCTTATCTCTCATCCTTGGCTTTATGCATGTAGGATTGGTGATGTGGGATCCTGAAGCTTACCATCAAGCAATTGGTGGTTTTAACTCAATCATCGCACCAGCACTGATTTGGTCTGTATGCTCAAGCATGGTTTACGGTGTGGGCTTCAAACCGAGAAACTGGTACTGGCAAGTTTTGTTTAGTCCCTATTTTTCGTTAGCTATCTTAATTTATTTAACGGCACTTTATTTCTTTTAGGCTGAAATACGCTGTAATAAAGTCGGTTACTAAATCATCGAATAAAAGCTAGGTATTTCGCCTAGCTTTTATTTTTTCTACAAATTTCAAAAATATTCCCTTAGCTCGGTACCAATTGCTGTCGCTTCAGTTATAGTAATTACTTTAAAGAATTGAATATATTGGGACTCCCTTGCAAGGCACATCAAATCTCTTTCGCTGGCCGATCACCGTGTACTATGAAGACACCGATGCGGGCGGCGTTGTATATCATTCTAATTATCTAAAATTCTTTGAGCGCGCGCGGACAGAAATGTTACGTGCTAAAGGCATTTCTCAACATGTGTTATTGGAACAAAATATCGGCTTTGTTGTCCGACACATGGATATTGATTTCAACCAAGGTGCAAGGCTGGACGAGCATTTGACAGTATTAACCCGAGTGTCAGAAATAAAACGTGCTTCCCTGCAATTCTGTCAAGAGTTGGTCAATGATCAAGGCAAGATATTGTGCAAGGCCTCTGTTAAGGTAGCATGTATCGATAATAAGAAAATGAAACCAATAGCTATTCCAACCTTTATAAATTCGGAGCTAACAAATAGTGACTGCTGATATTTCCATTTTAGATCTCTTTCTTCAGGCCAGTCTGTTGGTAAAGCTTGTGATGCTGACGTTGCTTGGCATGTCAATTGTGTCATGGGCAATGATCATCAAGCGCAGCAAAGTGCTTTCTCAAGCGTCAAAGAATGCAGAGCAGTTTGAAGACAAATTCTGGTCGGGTACTGATCTTTCTCAGCTTTACCAAAAAGTAAAAGCGCGTAAAGACGAAATTGAAGGCACAGAAGAAATTTTTTACGCAGGTTTCACGGAGTTTGCTCGTCTACGTAAGAGCAACGCAAACTCACCAGCGTACATCATGGAAGGCACTGGCCGCGCAATGCGCGTTGCTGTCTCTCGTGAAGTTGATGAACTAGAAACAAGCTTACCGTTCTTAGCGACAGTCGGTTCTATCAGTCCTTACATCGGCCTATTTGGTACCGTTTGGGGCATCATGCACGCTTTTATTGCGTTGGGTGAAGTAAAACAAGCTACGCTGTCTATGGTTGCACCGGGTATCGCCGAGGCATTGATCGCGACAGCGATGGGTCTATTTGCGGCTATCCCGGCTGTAATGGCCTACAACCGCCTAAGCAATAAAGTGAGCAAACTAGAGCACACTTACGCAACATTTTCTGAAGAATTCCACAGCATCCTTCATCGTCAAGCGATGGCTGGCCGAGACAGCGCGGATAAGGAATAAAGCATGGCGGGTTATCAACCTAAAAAGCGAAAAATGACAGCGGAGATCAACGTTGTTCCGTACATTGACGTAATGCTCGTACTGTTGATCATTTTTATGGCGACCGCTCCATTTGTGACTCAAGGCGTCGATGTTGATCTTCCGAAAACATCGACCGCTGAATCTATGCAAGACCTTGCTGGCGAAACTGACAGTAGTTTTATCATCATCGAAATTGATAGCGAGGGTAATTTAGGCCTAAGCGTAAACGATGAAGAAGTTCAGCGAGGTTTGTCGTTGCAAGATGTTATTGTGCGAGTGAAAGCGGAGCGAGAGGTTAAGCCAGATTCACCAGTTGCGGTAGGTGGCGACGCGGCAACACCATATGCCGATGTTGTTCTATTACTGGATGAACTAAGTCGAGCTGGTATCCCTAAGGTAGGTCTAATGACCGATATCAGGGAATAGACATCAATTATCTATGAAAGATCACAAGAAGAAGCCCAACCAATACGCCAAACCGATAGCAATATCGGTTGGTTTGCATGCAATTCTCGTTGCAGCCCTGCTTTGGGGGACGGACTTCAACATGTCTAAACCAGAGCCTACAGGGCAAATGGTTCAAGCTGTTGTCATCGATCCAAAACTTGTGCAGCAACAAGCGAAAGAAATTCGCCAGCAACGCGAAAAGGCAGCAAAAAAAGAACAAGAGCGTCTTGATAAATTGAGACGCGAAGCAGAGCAGCTAGAAAAAAACCGTAAAGCTGAAGAAGAGCAAATTCGCAAGTTGAAAGAACAGCAAGCGAAAGATGCTCAAGCGGCACGAGAAGCAGAAGCTGCACGTAAGAAAAAAGAACAAGAGCGCAAGCAGGAAGAAGAACGCGTTCGCAAAGAAAAAGAGCGAGCTGCTAAGCTAGAAAAAGAGCGTAAGGCAAAAGAAGAAGCTGTGCGTAAAGCTGAGCAGGAGCGTTTAGCAAAAGAAGCCGCTATTGCAAAAGCAGAGCAAGAACGTTTAGCTCGTGAAAAAGCAGCAAAAGAAGCGGAACAAAAAGCACGTCGTGAGCGTGAAGCCGCTGAAAAAGCTGAACAAGAGCGCATTGCAAAAGAGAAAGCGGCAAAAGAGGCGGCAGAGCGAGAGCGCAAAGCGAGAGAAGCAGCAGAACGCGCGGAGCGCGAGCGTAAAGCGCAAGAAGCCGCGCTAGATGATATTTTTGCGGGCCTTGAGGATGAGGTTAGTAAAAATAGTGCTGCTCGAAATCAATTTATTGACGATGAACTTTCTCGAATGTCATCCATCTATACTCAAAATATTCAGCAAAAGTTGATTAAGGATGACTACTTGCTGGGAAAGGAGTGTAGGGTAAACATCAAATTGATTCCGACAGGAACTGATATGATGGTCTCTGGTGTTACCGTTTTGAGTGGCGATACTCGAGTATGTGCAGCTGCGAAGCGAGCGATAGCTCAGGTAGGGACGTTCCCTAAATCTTCAGAAGCTGCGGTAAACGAAAGACTAAAAGACATCAACATAACTGTTGCTTTGGACTAAAAGGAATAAGACGTGATTAGACGCCTTTTACTAGGAATGTTTGTACTGTTTAGCAGTATGACAAATGTGGCGAATGCCGCATTAGAGTTGGTCATTACCGATGGTATTGATTCAGCACGACCAATTGCTGTTGTTCCGTTTAAGTGGGAGGGCACTCAAGCGCTTCCAACGGATATTTCTGCTGTTATTGCCTCGGATTTGCAACGCAGTGGTAAGTTCAGCCCCGTTCCAACGAGCAAGATGCCACAAACTCCGTTCAGCGAATCAGAAGTCAATTTTGACGCCTGGACGAATTTAGGTGTAGATGCTCTGCTGACTGGCTCAATCAAACAAAACGCTCAAGGTGATTACGTTATCAACTATCAACTTGTTGATATTGTGCGTGGCCAGCTAACGGGTGGAAAAAGTAAAGCGCTTGGTAGCGATGGCGAATTAGTACTGTCAAAAGATCATGTGCTGTTCAATAAGGTCGCGACCGTTCAAGGCCCTCGCATGCGTGAGTACGCTCACCGTATCTCTGATTTGGTGTATGAGCAGTTAACGGGTGACCGTGGGGCCTTCATGACACGCATTGCATATGTAGTGGTGAATGATAAAGACCGTTTCCCTTACCAACTTCGTGTGGCTGATTACGATGGTTACAATGAGCGTCTGGTTTTACGTTCTAAGCAACCATTAATGTCACCAGCATGGTCGCCAGATGGTAAAAAGCTCGCGTATGTTAGCTTCCAAAATGGTCAAGCAGAAATCTTCATCATGAACATCTACACCGGTGAGCGTGAGAAGATCACTTCATACCCACGTCATAATGGCGCGCCAAGATTTTCGCCTGACGGCAATAAGTTAGCGATTGTTCTCTCTAAGACAGGCTCGCTTCATGTTTACACGTTCGATCTTAACACTCGCAAGCTGACGCAAATTACGCGTGGCAGATCAAATAATACTGAACCGTTCTGGCATCCAGATGGAAAATCGTTGATTTTCACATCGGATAGGGGTGGTAAACCACAGATTTATCAAGTAAATTTGGGCAGCGGTTCTATTGACCGTTTGACTTGGCAAGGCAGCCAAAATTTGGGTGGCCAGATTACTCCTGATGGGCGATTCCTAGTAATGGTGAACCGCAGTAACGCAGGATTTAACTTGGCGAAACAAGATTTGGAAACTGGTGCTCTTCAAGTCTTAACTAAGACCTTGCTTGATGAGTCTCCTAGTATTGCCCCAAACGGTGGCATGGTTGTGTATAGCTCGATTTACAACAAGAAAAACGTACTATCGATGGTGTCAATTGATGGTCGATTCAAAGCTAGATTACCGGCAACAAATGGGCGTGTTAGAGCGCCTGCATGGTCACCGTTTTTGTAGTAATAAGTTTGATTAATAAAGGAAAATAAGATGCAACTGAACAAGGTTCTAAAAGGGCTACTAATCGCGCTTCCTGTAATGGCTGTTACAGCGTGTAGTTCAAGCGACGACGCTGCTTCTAACACTGGTGCAGCAACAAACAACAATGGCGCAGTTGAAACAACAGTAGCTACGCCAATTGATCAAAGCGGTCAGCTAACAGAGCAAGAGCTAAAAGAGCAAGCGCTACGTGAAACTCAAACAATCTACTTTGCTTTTGATAACTCAACAATTGCAGCAGATTACGAAGAGATGCTTGCAGCTCATGCTTCTTACTTAAGCAAGAACCCAGCTCTTAACGTAACTATCGAAGGTCACGCTGATGAGCGTGGTACTCCTGAGTACAACATCGCTCTTGGTGAGCGTCGTGCACAAGCAGTAGCGAACTACCTGCAAGCACTAGGTGTTCAAGCTGACCAAATCTCAATCGTTAGCTACGGTGAAGAGAAGCCACTTCTTCTAGGTCAATCAGATGAAGTTTACGCTAAGAACCGTCGCGCGGTTTTAGTATACTAATTCGAGGTAATCCTCATGTTCAGTAACACTAAGCGCGCTGTTGCGCTTACGTTACTGGCAAGTGCAGCGAACTTTGCGTTCGCTGCACCAGCTCCAGTATCCGATCTCAACAGCACATCATCCGTCTCTAAGAGCCGTTCATCTGAAACGGAAGTAGAGCGTCTAGAGCGCTTGCTACAAAACCGCAATCGCGTTCAGCTCCAAATGCAACAGCAAATTGACCAAATGTCACAAGAGATCAGTGAATTACGTGGTCAATTAGAGCGAAATAGCTACGAAATGAAGCAAATGTTGCAACGTCAACGAGAGTTGTTTGTCGAGCTAGATCGTGTGCGTGGAGAAATCAAATCCGCGCCTGCGCAAGAAGCGAAACCGGCTAAAACAGGTGGTCAGTACACACCAAATGTTGATGAGCAAACGGCATACCAAAATGCAGTCGACCTCATTCTCAAGAAACGTGACTACACTGGCGCAATTGCAGCGTTCCAGCAGTTCCAGAAAGATTATCCTGACTCCACATACTCAGCGAATTCTCACTATTGGCTAGGCCAATTGTACTTCGCTAAGAAGCAGGACAAAGATGCTGTAAAGAGCTTTGCTGCGGTGGTGTCTTATAAAGACTCCAATAAGCGAGCCGATGCTTTGCTCAAGTTAGGTGAAATCGCTGAGCGTAATAACAATGCAGCTCAAGCGAAAAAGTACTACCAACAAGTGGTTGATGAATACCCAGGTAGTGCATCTGCAAAACTTGCCAGCTCTAAGCTGTAAGACGTTATGTTTTAAAAAGGAAGCTTCGGCTTCCTTTTTCTTTTCCGTTTCTTTATCGGTGGTGATCGAATAAATCGAGAGGAATGGCATCGAGCCTTTTATCCCCATCTTGCAACGGATCCTTTCAATCAGAAATGCTACCTGTAACAAAGATATACGGCTAGATAGCTAGAAATCCCCGCGACAAGTTGGTTTTTGAAAATTAACGAGGTTACAATACTCGGATTAAAGGAAGTTGCGTAGAGCAAGAGCAATGAGCCATATATTAGATAAAATCGACACTGTTTACCCATTCCCACCGAAGCCAGTTCCATTAAGCGAAGAAGAAAAAGCGTCTTACATTGAGCGCATTAAAAAGCTGCTAAAAGAAAAGGATGCGGTACTTATCGCACACTATTATACCGATCCTGAGATTCAAGCCCTAGCGGAAGAAACGGGTGGTTTTGTTGGTGACTCGTTGGAAATGGCGAAGTTTGGTAATCGTCATCCTGCAAGCACACTGATCATTGGCGGTGTTCGCTTTATGGGCGAGTCGGCCAAAATCCTAACACCAGAAAAGCGAATTCTAATGCCAACGTTGGAAGCGGAATGTTCGCTCGATCTTGGCTGCCCAGCGGATAAGTTCAGTGAGTTCTGTGATGCTCACCCTGATCACACGGTTGTGGTTTATGCAAATACGTCTGCCGCTGTTAAAGCCCGTGCCGACTGGGTCGTTACATCAAGCATTGCGCTTGAAATCGTAGAACACTTAGACGCTGAAGATAAGCCAATTATTTGGGGACCAGACCGTCACTTAGGATCGTACATCGCTAATAAAACTGGCGCAGACATGCTGCTATGGCAAGGTGAGTGTGTGGTTCATGATGAGTTTTCTGCTGATGCGCTACGCAAAATGAAGAGCGTGTATCCAGATGCGGCTATTTTGGTTCACCCTGAATCACCAGCAAGTGTGGTTGAACTTGCCGATGCCGTTGGCTCGACGAGTCAGTTGATCAAAGCAGCGAAAGCGCTTCCTCATAAACAAATGATCGTTGCGACAGACAAAGGCATTTTCTTTAAAATGCAGCAACTTGTGCCAGAGAAAGAACTTATCGAAGCGCCAACCGCAGGTGCTGGCGCAACATGTCGCAGCTGCGCACACTGTCCTTGGATGGCAATGAACGGTTTGAAAGCGATAGAGAAAGCGCTTAGCGAAGGCGGTGAAGAACACGAGATCTTTGTTGATGAAGAATTGCGTGTTAAATCGCTCATTCCGTTAAATCGCATGTTGGACTTTGCTGAGCAGCTAAATATGCAAGTGAAAGGTAATGCTTAAAAAGTAGGCGTAACTGAAAGTAAATCTCAAAAACCAGCCGAATATGGCTGGTTTTTTTGTGTCTTACTATCAATGAGTTACTATTGATGCAATCAATGAATATCGAGGTTATAAATTTATGGCGGTGTGGTTAGTAGTTAAAAAGTGGCTTAGTTCACACCTTTTTAAATTGAGCAACCGAAGTCTTCTCATCTTTAGTGGCTTATATGTGAGCCTTTCTTGGGGGCTGCTCATTCTCGCTGGTGAAACCGCATTAACAGACAGCTTCTCTAACTTTATCTATTACCTTATGGTTACGGCGAGTACGGTTGGCTATGGCGATCATTCTCCAGTGACAGATTTGGGTAAATGGGTTGTTGTACTGTTTGTGATCCCAGGTGGCTTGAGCCTATTCGCTGCATTATTGGGACGTGTGGCTGGAGCAGCGATGGATTACTGGCGAGCGGGTATTTTAGGAAAACGGAGAGTAAGAGTGGAAAACCATATTGTATTGTTGGGTTGGAATGGATCGAGAACGATGCACCTTATTCGCATGTTACAACATGAAGAAGAGGGGAAGCGTCCGATTGTTTTGTGCAGCCGTTCAGAAATAGAAAACCCGTTACCAGGCGAGATCAGTTTTATCAAAGTGACCAGCTACACGGATTCACAAGAGATGAAAAACGCCAATATTGCTGAAGCAGCTTGCGTTATTGTTGATAACCTCTCGGACGATATCACGCTGTCAGCCGCGCTGTACTGTGCTTCTGTGAATCCTTCCGCACATTTGGTCGCTTACTTTAAAGATGAGGCGTTAGGCCGTCTTTTAAGTCAACACTGTCCTAAAGCGGAATGCATACCTGCTGTTGGCGCAGAAATGTTGGCAAAAGCGGCGGTAGATCCAGGCTCAAGTGCACTTCACCAAGAGCTATTAGCTTCAACACGAGGCATGACTCAATACTCGGTCATTTATCCTGAAAGGCTGCCAGTAACGACTGTTGAGAGTCTCTTTGTTTTTCTCAAAAGACGTCATCATGCTACGCTAATTGCTTTTGACATTGGCCATGGTATTCAACTCAACCCAGATTTAGATGCAGAAGTACCACCGAGTACCAAGCTGTTTTACATTGCAGATGAACGTATTGAAGATTTTGCCTGGAAAGAAATGAACAAGGAACAATAATGCACATGATTGCTGACCTGTTAGCAGGTTTTCCCAACTTTTTACTCTATTTTTCTGTTTCTATTATTTTCGTTTTGGCGTTTAAGTTCATCTACGTCAAGTTGACGCCTTACGATGAATGGCACCTGATCAAAGAAAAGCAAAATACAGCGGCAGCGATTGCACTAAGTGGTGCATTTCTTGGTTATTGTATTGCGATTTCGGGGGCGGCAAAAAACTCAGTCAACATTGTCGATTTTATGGTGTGGGGCGTTGTTGCAATGCTGGCGCAGATCATTGCATTTGCGATTGTACGTTTTGTTTTACTTCCAAAAGTGACTGAGCGTATCGAAAAAGATGAGCTGCCTGCCGGTATTGTATTAGCGGCTGTTTCTATATCGGTCGGTGTATTAAATGCCGCTTGTATGACGTACTAGGAGGAACGATGAAGCGGAGTTCTAACGTTAAACGTTCTTCCATGGACAAAAGTTTAAAGCTTGGGAAAATTATTCCCTTTGCTGCTTTTGGCGGTATTTTCTTCTTTGCGACACAAGAATCGAAAACCGAAGGCTACATTTTTTCTGACGCTGATGAATGCAAATCAAACTCGCCAGAGTTCAGTGAGCAGTGCGATATTGCTTATCAAGAAGCTTTGGCTCGCGCCGAACGAAATGCCCCTCGCTACAACAATGAGTTCGAATGTGAAAATGATTTTTACGAAGACGATTGTTACTACAGTTCCAGTTCCCGAGCTTATGTGCCTCACTTTGGGGGCTTCTTTTACAGTCGCGCACTGAGCGGTTTGAAAGGTTACAACAAGAGCTATTACTCTGAACCAATGTATCGCTATAAATCCAAATTCTATAATGGTGCGGGACAATTTTTTGGTTCCTATCGTAATCAGCCGACGAAGGTGGCGACCAGTAACCTAAATAAACGTGGTGGCGGAACTATTGGTAGAGCGATGTCTCGAGGCGGGTTTGGTAAAGCGGTATCGGTCAGCCGAGGCGGTTAATAAGCACTATGTTTCGACGAGAAATACAAGAACGAGAAAACTGGCGTGAGTTAGCACGCCAGTTTGGTTTTGGCTTCCATTCCATGTATGACCAACCGTATTGGGATGAGAGTGCTTACTATCAATTCACGCTTGAGCAAATAGAGAACGATATTGAAGCACCCACTGAAGAGCTGCATCAGATGTGTCTGGCTATTGTGGACGAGGTGGTTCGGAGTGAGCGGTTGCTGACGCAATGTGCGATCCCTGAATTTATGTGGGAGCAGGTCGCTTCTTCGTGGCACCGAAATGAACTCTCACTCTATTCGCGTCTGGATTTTGCATACAACGGAACTTCGCCAGCTAAGTTACTGGAGAACAATGCGGATACGCCGACCAGCCTGTTTGAAACGGGTTTTTGGCAGTGGGTGTGGTTAGAGGATGTTGTAAATAAAGGTCTAATTCACCAGAGCGCGGATCAATTCAACATTCTTCAAGACTTTTTGATTGAGCGTTTTTCCGAGATAGCCAAATATCAACCCGGGCAAACCCTTCACTTTAGCTGCTGCAAGTACACTGAAGAAGATAAAGGGACTGTCCAGTATTTAGAAGATTGCGCGCGCGAAGCTGGGTTAGCGACGGCGTTTGTTTATGTCGAAGATATTGGTGCGACGGAAGATGGTCAGTTCGTGGATGCAGATGACAGAGCGATTCGTTGGATGTTCAAGCTTTACCCGTGGGAGTTTATGTTTGAAGAGGAATATGCGAAATACCTAGCGACCGCGAAAGTGAATTGGTTAGAACCCATGTGGAAGTCGATTCTATCCAACAAAGCACTTTTACCGTTATTGTGGGAGCGCTTTCCGAATCATCCTAATCTTTTACCTGCCTATTTTGCTAACGATTCAAAAGCGAACACTTTGAAAGATTTTGTAATCAAACCACTATTCTCTCGAGAAGGCGCGAATATTGAGATCGTCAAAGGTGGGAAACGCGTACTCAAAACGGCAGGGCCTTATGAATCTAAATTCAATATCGTCCAGCAGTATCATCCGTTACCCAAGTTTGGGCAAAGCCATACGTTAATTGGCAGCTGGCTAGTCAACGATAGAGCCGCTGGGATTTCGATTCGGGAAGACACTAGCTTAGTCACGCAAGATATGGCGCGATATATTCCACATGTGATTTTAACATGATCAAAAAAGCTCTCCATCCAGAGAGCTTTTGTCTATTCAGCGGTTCAATCTTGATGGTCGACAGCGTTGTGTCTTATTGTTCTTCAGCTAATGCAACACCGCGCTGAGTAAGACCACATAGCATCACTGGCATGGCATTGAAAATCTCTTCAAACTGTTCTAAGCCTTCCATGCCTTGTTCTGCCAATGTTTCAATGGTCGTTTCTGGATCGTAAAGCATCGTAAGAGAAAGCAAAACACCGCCGAGCAGAGCATTATCTTCGCTGTCCTCTGGCATTAGCGTTTCCCAGTCATCACGAGCAAGTTGCCAACCTTGTAATACACCTTCACAGAAATCACGGGTCTGGCTTGTTACAATATCTTGTTCATCTAACGCGCATCCTTCAGGCCACTGCCAAGATCCTTCTAGAAGAGCAGGACGAGTTTGGTTCCATATTTGTACAATCTCATCAATGTATTGCTCTAATTGCTCACCGTCAGTAAATGGCGCAGTTTCTTCACCACCCCATAAGAATGGCAACCACTCTTGAGGCATTAATACGTTTGGCGCTGCAGCCATCGCTGTTATAAAGCCTTGAGTTTTTGCTAGGTTTAGTAGTTTACCGTCAAGTTCTGGGAGAGAAAGGATGTCTTGTAGTTTCAAAATAGAATACCATTTGTTAATGGGCTGGTTGATTGCGCTCATCTTACCAATCAATTTGTGATAAATCGATATTAGGGAATGATTCACAGACATCTATGGAAATTCGCTCATCACTTAGAAAAAAAAGCATTCTCGCCCTGACACTGTACCTGTGTTTCTTTATCGCAACGATTGGTTCTGTTGCCTATTTGGTTGTCGAGCCTCCGGTTAGGCAAAAGCTAGAGCAAAACCTAGAGTTACGCACCCAACTCCTTGCTCTAGAGATTAAAGAGCCTCTCCTTAGCTCTACCGGTGTATTGAGTAGCCTTGCAGGACTCGCCCAGGGGACTGAAAATATTCAATCTCTCAACACGACAATTCCGCATATTCTCCAATTGAGTGATGAGATGCTCGTCAGTGGTGGCGTATGGCCTAAACCAGAACTCAAAGCTGAACAATGGCGATATAAAAGCCTATTCTTCAACAAAAACAGTGATGGCGGTATTGACCAAATTCACTCCTACAATAATCCTGAATCTGGCGGCTATGATAATGAACCATGGTATAAGGCAGCTGCTGACGCGCCAGTTGGTTCTGTGAGTTGGTCTACGGTTTATATCGACACTTTTACTCAGGTTCAGATGATTACTGCGTCTTCCCCATATTATCAAAACGGTCAATTCGCTGGCGTTGTAACGGTAGACTTATCACTTGATGCACTTTTTCAGTTTATTCGAGAGCACACGAACCTGCATTCTTTAGGTGTGGTGGTTCGCGATGCTGACTCGAACGTGATTATTGAGCACAACTTCCAACTAACAGACGAAATTTATGTCAGTGAGCTTGATTTCGGAGAGTTTGATTGGCGGATGGAAGTTGTCAACGCGAAAGCTAAAGTAGCTGATCAAGTGTTTGAACAAGTCATGAGTGTTGAGGGGAGGATCATTCCATTCTTACTCTTGTGTGTACTGGTCGGGTATTACTTGCTGAATCGTTACATTGTCGAACCGATTGTCCGTATTGCGGCTAAGATTGATGACTCGAAAACTGGCGGGATCATAGACATTGACTACGATAGCGAAGATGAAATTGGACAGCTCATCGAGAAGTTCAATGAAAAAACCATCTATCTAGAGCAAGAGAGAATAAAAGCCCAGGCTTCGACGAACGCTAAAACGGCATTTTTAGCCACATTATCCCATGAGATTCGTACGCCAATGAACGGTGTATTAGGAACCGCTCAGATATTGTTAAAAACGCCACTCACCGATGATCAACGTAAGCACCTGAGAACACTTTATGACTCAGGTGATCATATGATGACGTTACTTAATGAGATTTTAGATTACTCAAAAATTGAGCAAGGACATGTTGAATTCGAAAATACGCCTTTCCCAATTGAGTCGATCATCGGCAGCATAAAAAGTGTTTATCAAACACTATGTGTAGAAAAAGGCCTTCGTTTTAGAGTCGTGTCTCATTTACCAACAGGGCGCTGGTACAACAATGACAAAGCCCGTCTGCGCCAAGTATTGTTTAACCTACTAAACAACGCTGTCAAGTTCACCGACCGAGGCATCGTAGAGGTAGAGCTGACCGAGAAATCGAGCAAGGCAGATACCAAGCTTATTCTCGCGGTGAAAGATACGGGTATCGGTATTTCTCAAGAAGCGCAAAAACGCATTTTCCGTCCTTTTGAACAAGCGGAGTCCTCGACGACGAGGCGGTTTGGTGGGACAGGGCTTGGTTTAGCGATAGTAAAAGAAATTGCCGAGCATATGGGAGGGCATGTGATTGTGCAGAGTCAAGAGAATGTCGGGACAACCTTTACCGTCGAGATCGCGCTTACGCCTTGTGAGCCTGGGAAAGTGGAAGCAGTCAATGCACATAAGCTGAATTGCAAAGGTTTGAAAGCGCTCATTGTCGAAGACAACCGAACAAATGCGATCATTATGGAAACTTTCCTAAGAGCCAAAGGCTTTGAGTGCACAAGTGTTGAAAATGGTCAGCTTGCCGTCGATGAGGTGGCCGTTCAGTCATTTGATTTGATATTAATGGACAATCATATGCCTGTTCTTGATGGTGTTGGGGCGATATCAGCCATTCGAGCGATGAGTTCGCCTGTAAAGTCGGTACTGATCTTTGGCTGCACAGCGGATGTTTTCAAAGAAACACAAGAGCGCATGATAAATGTAGGAGCCGACCACATAATTGCGAAACCAATTGTGGAGTCTGAATTAAATGATGCGTTATATCTCCATGCAGCACGGTTATACCAATACCAGTCGGACTTTGGCGATAATACAACGAATATCCTTGATGCGGAAAAGTGGCTACTAAACTTCTATGTTGCTCTAGATAATGGTCATCTCAACGAAGCGTTAGAGGCTATTTCAGCGATTATTGCTCAAGTCACCCCTGATGCTAATAAAGACGTTTCTTTAGTTGCCGAGCGAATAAGGCGTAACTTAAAGCGTCAGCAGTCTCCAAACCAAGATGATATCGACACCTTAACGCTCTTGCTCGCATCATCATAGCTTAATCCATATAGCGCGATTCAATGCAATCATGAATTGTCTTTACTCTTCATACCTAACCTTTAGCTGAATCGTCTATTTTTTCCTTACTTTCAATGAGCTTAGCGCTGCTGTTAGATTCTGTCATAAGAGAAACGGTGCGGCTCTCAGTTGCGCTCACATCGGGAATACTCTGAATTTTTACAACTCAGTAGCATAAGTTATTAGAATGATCGTTTATTCCCCGAACTTTATCCTAACCCTCCATCCAAACAATCACTTATCCCACTTTTTGTGTAAGTTAAATCCGTATTTTTCTACCATTTTTACGTCATTTTAGGCGTTTTTAGTTGTTGGTGGTGAAAAAAACTACTTTCATTTTAAAAAATGGTTATAAATTTACAACTTGATTTCAAATACAGTGCCATACGCTGCTTTTTATGTGATTTAATTGCCTTATTAACTGGTCATGTGTTTGTTTGATGGTTGATAGTTTTATTTTGTTTATTGTTGGTGGTATTTAATTTTGGGGGTTGGTTAATGAAGTCTCGCGGACCATTTTGTATTCGTCACGCCGCAGCGGATACCTTTGCTATGGTTGTTTTTTGCTTTATCACAGGGATGATTGTCGAGATTTTGATTTCAGGGATGACGTTTGAGCAATCTTTAGCATCACGTACACTATCTATTCCAGTGAATATTGCTATTGCTTGGCCGTATGGCGTTTTTCGTGATTGGGTGCTATGTCAGGGCAACAAGGTATCGCCGTCTTCATTTATGAAAAACGTATCTGATCTGGTCGCTTATGTGCTTTTTCAGTCTCCAGTTTATGCAGGAATTTTATTCGCAGTTGGTGCGTCTACAGACCAAATAGTGACCGCGGTGACAAGTAACGCCATTATTTCTTGCGGTATGGGTGTGTTGTATGGGTACTTCTTGGACATGTGCCGCCGTTGGTTCCGTGTTCCCGGTTATTCTCAAAGTATCTAAATGACCCAGTTTTGCTCAATTTAGTTACTTAGTGAGCAATCGAGTGGAAAAGGGCGCTTTTTTTTATGTTTAGCCTTGACCATCAGGCACATAATCATTAAATTAGCGCCTCGTTAGCCAATGATGCTAACAAAAATTGATTCGGTGAGTTGTCCGAGTGGCTGAAGGAGCACGCCTGGAAAGTGTGTATACGGCAACGTATCGAGAGTTCGAATCTCTCACTCACCGCCACATTCCTTTTGTAATCAATCGTTTAAGTATGGTTGGGTGCAAAAAGTGTCACAATAATGTGTCACAAAAAACATTAATCGCCCTAGCAGGAATGCTGGGGCGTTTTTGTATCTATCGTTACGCTCTTTTGGGTGGGCGGTGCTTTGTCCTATCTGTGCAGGAGTATGAGTGCCTGTATCTTTCCCATTCTCTGAGCTCAAACTGGGTTAGAGCTCTTCTAATTTTCCTTTGTGGGGTAACTTCGCCCGTCTCAAAGTCGATAATGTCAGCTAGTGTAAAAGTGTCCAAGTCATAAATGACACTATTGGCTCTACAAGCGTCAGACCATTCACAAGCCTTTTTGTAGCTTCCCAGCGCGTAGACTGCGAGTTTACATCGCTTTTCAAGGTGATGTGTCGTACAGGGCATAAATAAGGGTGAGAGCATAGTTACAGCTTCACCTTTGTGGTTTGCTACCGTTCGAGTTAAATCACGGTCATTGAGCACCTTGAATAGTCTCCCAAGGCTGCTTTTTGAGTGGGTGGTGACTTTTTCAATCTCACGAAGACTCTTATTGGTAAAGCAATTGCCTTTCTTGTCAAAGACCTTTCTTGACTGTTTGTTTCTAGAATGCACCAAACTGAGTAATAGCTGATGTTGAGGTTTAGTTAAAGGGTGTTTTTCTCCTTTCTTTTGCATAATGTTCTCCTAAACCTTATGAGACTGTCTCTAAATCTGTCTCATAACTATTGACTTGCAGTTTTGATACATGTAATTCTTAAAGTCCTAAAAGGTTTTGAGGCAATCGAGGTGAGCATGGCACACGTTGGATACATTCGAGTTAGTACGGTTGAGCAGTCCACCAGTAGACAGTTAGCTGATGTGAAATTGGATAAGGTGTTCGAGGAAAAGGTATCAGCTAAGACGGTAGATAGACCGCAGTTACAGGCATGCTTGGATTATGTCAGGAATGGTGACGTTCTACATGTTCATAGCCTAGACCGTATCTGTCGCAGTGGCGCAGGTGATGCTGTAGGGCTGGTGGAGCAGATGAGCCAGAAAGGTGTCTCGGTTCAATTTCACAAAGAAGGAATGAGATTCGATGGTGCTATGAGTGCAGCTCAGAAGGGTGTGTTAGGGATACTGGCGGCAGTAGCACAGATGGAAAGGGAATTAATTAAAGAGCGTCAAATGGAGGGCATACAGGCAGCTAAAGCCGCAGGAAAACACATTGGTAGACCTAAAGCTCAGGTAACTAAGGAGGATGTTCAGAAGTTGTTGGATGACGGCATTCCAAAAGTTAAAGCAGCCAAGGCGCTGGGGATTGGTAGGGCAACGTTGTATAGGTTGCTTGATGCATAGTGGTTGTATAATGCTTTGATGGAAATAGTAAGGGTTAGGGAAATGGGGTTAGGCTGGTTGGATAGGCTGTTTATTAAAAGCCTGAAGAGAGTATTAGAAGTGCCCAGTATGGATTCGATTCCGAGGACGGGTGAGCGAGGGAAGGCGGTCGATTGCTATTCAGTGTATGTTACTGACGAAGAAGGTATCTACTTAGCGGAGCGTATTGATGGTGAAACTCTCATTGTTAATCAGTGGAATGAAGAGGAGCAGTCACATAACGTGTATCGTGAACTAGATTTAAATCAGTTAGATAAGTTGTCTTTTGAGATAAGTCATTATCATGGGTTGGTTACACATACATACAATACTAAGGGTAAGTTCCTATGTAGTGAAATAACAAGGTTCTACAAGATAGTATCGCTTTATGTATTGTCGAAACATGCACTACCAAAGTTCATTCATAGCAACAGGCCTCTTAAGAAGCCGAATAGGATTAAAATCCTTGAAACTCTAGACAAGATGACTGAGGACTCACCGCATAAAGAGCTAACTTCTAGCTCTGTCAGTAATGAGCTGTATGGAATGTGGTCAATTTTGAATAGTAAAAGAGAGGCGAGGAATAATCGAGTTCAGAGAATCCTTGAGTCTCTCGCTGAATCAGGAGAGTTACGTGCCAAGGATAGTTTTACATTTCTCGCCAAAGGTAAGTTGCTTGTTACCTTGGAGCATTTAAAAGAAGAGGGTGCTCGGCAAGATAGAGCGGAGACTAATGCTATTTGGATGAGAAGACTTACCGTAATACTTGTTATTACGGCATTATTTCAGTCGGGGCTTGTAAGGACTTCTTATTTTTCAAGTATTGATTGGTTAATACAACCGTTGATAGAGTTGGTTGATGCTTTGGTTGTAATGGTTAAATTAAAAACCAACAGCTTCTGACTGGACAGGAAACATTACGGTAGGTGCAGCGCATCAAACTAATACAGGTAATACGCTGCAGCTTTTTCTTTAGGTTTTTTTTGGGTGTCGAAGGTAGCTAAAAATCTAATGTGCAAAAGCACTACGAGTTAGTGTTTCCTTTTTCTTCCTCTGGGTAGTAGAAAAAACTCGTCGGGTAACGCTGGTTTACTTGCGCTTCTTTTTTCTTGATTAGTTTTCGGTTCTCAGGTGAGTCTTCCTTGGAGCTCAAAGAGCCGCGAACTTGGCGCAATGAGTTGTAAACAGCTTCAGAGGCTTCAGATACATCTTGCTTTGTTTTAATGTCATTTACCACATCCTTCATGACGTGTGAAATTGCGCTGTACGAACCTTGCATACTTGCTAAGCGAGCGTGTTCATCCTCCAGTTTTAAATACGGACGAACTACTCCGAGAACCACTGCGACCAACACACCAAATGCCAGCAAATAAGGGCCGATTACCACACCACCGAGCTCAGTTGCCCACCATTTAAAGCTGGCCAGTGCAGAGCCACTACCCGCAAGAGCGAGGATAACATCCATAGCTAGCAGCTTCCTTTTTGCTGATTGAGCCCTTTCACCATAGTACTCTTTGTTGAGTTCGAGTGTTCTAAACTCGTCGTAAATGTTTTGAAACTGCATACGATTAGCCATTACTTAAACTCCTTTGTTAACTCATTTGGCCATGGTTCTATTGGGTCTACTTTGATAATTCTCTCAGCCACAGTTTGGTCGCGTTTTGAGGCCTCTAGAGTAGCGTCTAGTATGTTGTTGTACGCTTGAAGCCGAGTTAGCCCATTTCTAGTAGAGATTACATCTAATTGTGATTTAGTTTGAGAGTCGACAACTATTCGAACATTAACAGCTTCCTTGAGCTTGGGGTGTTCTCTGATAAGCACTTTGTCCGCTCTAATACCTTTGCGTGCAATGTTAACCTGATTACAAATACCCCACTTTAGCACTCGTGCGGTGGCTTGTTCGAGCGAGAGGCTGTTCTCTCTGGCAATCTTGCGGAGCTCCATTCTTACGCGCCTAGACTGAATTCCCTTGCCAAGCACAACGGTAGCGTATGCATTGTTTGGTTCTTTTCTTCTTGCCAACGTCTTTATCCCTTTGATGTTGATTTGCACTCCAATGATTCTAAATTAGTTGCATAGGAAATGGCAAACCGATGTCTCACTTTCTGGTTTCATTATTGCCCAGAGGAAACTGCTTAATGTAATCCTCTAGTTCTGCTGCGGCTTTGTTCATTGCTTCAGTTGCAAGTTCAGGCTTTATCCCATTGGAGTACAGCCCATAGGTCATGGTATCTTTTGTGTGACCAATAATGTTTGCAGCAATGCCTTCCTCGACATTAGCATTTTCAAATGCTGTCGCTAACATCCCTCGTAAGCTGTGAAATGCCACATCGGATTCAGTCGTTACGTGTTTGATTTTGTTTCTGCTAAACCAAGTACCAATTGTTCCGGCTCGATTGGATGGATTAGAAATAACTTCTTTGATTAAAAACTCGTTATCACTCGCTGTTTTCAGATGTTGTATCGCTGGAAGAATAGAGCTATGGATTGGTACTCGCCTAGTTGATGATTCTGTCTTTAAGTTTCTGTTCTCGTCATGAATACGAATAAACCATTCACCATTTGATTCTTTGTAAATGTCTTCTTTGTGTAGGCCGCAGATTTCGTTGATTCGCATGCCAGTCATTAAGCCGATTGGAGCAATCCATAGCTTACCATCTGTATTAGCTGACTTGGTTAGCTCCAACATTAGTTGTTTCCATTGCTGTAAAGTGAACGGGCGGTAGCTTTTGGGTTTGGTGCGTTCCTCTTTGATTCTGTGGTCTTTAAATACAGAGGTGGTCTCTACATACCCTCGGTCATAAGCGTAGTTCCAGATGCCATTTAAGCAGCCTATTAACGTTGTAGTTGTCGATGCTGCGATGGTTACACGTAGGTGTTCGATGAACTTGACGACTAGAGGTCTTGTAATGGAGTTTAGCGAAATGTCCTTGTTGTAATTGAACTCTTTGAAGTAGCGTAAAACTCGTTTCGTGTTCTTGATTGTCGAGTAACCTTTCTTGCCATCAATGTGATTTAGGTACAGTTCACCAACTTCAAATAGTGTATAATCAGTGGATGGAGCTTTAAGCTCATCGGGTGGAGTGTTTCCGGTTGCTTCTAAAACTGCGGCTGCTTTAATTTTCTCGCCACTATGAACAAGTGAGTCTATGTCATAGAAGGAGTCGAACGCTTCAAACTCTTTGTTGCTACTCAATTGAGAGTATTCAGTGCAATTTGTTTTACTAACTCCCTGTAACGTGCTCCACGGGGATTTACACCAAGGGACTGAAGCTGAGTATCCAATTCCAATAGTAGCCCGTCACGCAGTGTCTGAGCGGTTCTAAGGCTATCTGTTTTAAGGCTTCGAACGAACTTTTCTTTGTTGCCATAAAAGGGTTGTAGGTCTTTTGGTAAGCGGTAATTAATGTACCAAGTAGTACCTCTGAGTATCAGGTGCTTTTTGTCGGTCATAACAAAGTGTGTCACAAATTGTGTTACAGGTTTGGGTTCAGTATAGAGGTCTTTTCCCTTGATTCAACTAGGCATAGGGCTTGGAATTAGTTGTATCGATAGCTGTATTTTGACTTCGAATCTCTCACTCACCGCCACATTTGAGCCCTAGCAGAAATGCTGGGGCTTTTTCGTATTACGCGACAAGTTCAATCCCAGAGCTGTATATCGTATTGATTCTCAATTACTCATTGAGTCGGCAAGCCCTTCAAAAAGCCTCCTTTTTATTCATCTTTTGTTACACATTTTCCGTACAGGTAGTGCGTTTTTATTCGCATGTTGTGATGAGCGTTCCTTATTAAATTTTCCATAAAATCAATTAATTGTTGAAATTAGAACGCTTGTCAAAAAGTCATCAGATATCATGTTTAATAGAGTCTTTTACCTAATGGGATACTCTATTTGTTTGATATAATTTCTGGCAGTTTGTATACCATAATTAAAGAGAGTCTATTCATGTTCCAGAACTTAACGATCAAGCAGAAGATAGTGATTCCGCTGTCACTGATTATTGGATTGTTTATTATGAGCTCTGTATTAAACGTTATGACAAGTTGGAAACAATCTGAGTTGAGTGAAACACTTAACGAACAGATAGTGCCGAACTTATTAACGATTGAGGATGCTTACCGCGATCTTTACCAAGCTACATCTGCAATCCAAGGTGTTGCTCTTTCTGATACTCAAACCGATATTGACCACCACATCGGTGAATACAAAGACAACGCATACAAAGCGCTGCCACGTATGGAGAAAATGATTGAGCTATCGCAAGCTGGCGTGATGTCTTCTTCACACGGTAATGAAGTGAGAAAGCTTGTCTCCCTAGGTGAAAAATGGTTGGCGAGTTATGAAGCGATGTTGCGTTTACCTCAATCACAATGGCTTGGTTACTACAACGAACACAAACACACCTTTGAAAATCAGTTTATCGAGGTAAGAGCGCAACTTAATGTTGTGAAAGATGCGATAGAAGAAAAACAAAGCTTATTGAAAGATGAAATCTCTGCAGCTGCATCAAGAGCAGAGTTAATTCTTGAAGCGGGCATTGTGATTGTTATTCTGGCCGCTATTGCGATGGCGTTTTTGTTGTTGCAAACCGTCGTGAAGCCTATCAACGATATCAAAAATGCGATGACAGAAATTGCTTCTGGTGAAGGTGATTTAAGCCAGCGAATCGACGTGAAAACACAAGACGAAATTGGCAATTTAGCGAACGCGTTTAATCAGTTTGTGTCTAAAATCCAAGCGACAGTTTCTCAAGTAATTGAAAGTTCGAATACCTTGCGTAATGAGATGGAAAATCTTAGCTCGTTGACCACGACCATCGCGAACTCGACCGTTTCACAGCAAAAAGACAGCGAGGCGGTAGCGGCGGCAGTGCATGAAATGCAAGTCACCAGCAGAAATGTCAGCGATAGCGCTAACGAAGCTGCGGTTGCGAGCCAAACAGCGAATGATGAACTTACCAATACCAATGTTATTTTGGATCAAACCGTTAGCTCAATTCGTAGCCTCGCAAGTGAAATCGAAAGTGCAAGCCACGTCATTAACACATTGGATCATGATGTGAGTAACATTGCTTCTGTATTGGATGTCATTCGTGGTATCGCAGAGCAAACGAACTTATTGGCGCTTAACGCAGCGATTGAAGCGGCTCGTGCAGGAGAACAAGGGCGAGGCTTTGCTGTTGTCGCAGATGAGGTCCGCTCGTTAGCCAGTCGCACACAACAGAGCACGGGTGAAATCCAAACCATGATTGAAAAGCTACAATCTGGTGCGGGACAAGCCGTAGAAGTGATGCGTGGTAGCCAAAATAGCAGTGATGAAACAATTCAATCGGCAGGGAGAGCGAGTCAATCCCTTTCTGAAATCTTAAACGCGATTTCACGTATGAACGAGATGAACACACACATTGCAACGGCTGCAAGCCAGCAAAGTACGGTAAGTGACGAAGTAAATAGCAACGTACAAGGCATTGCAGATAGCAGTACATCTATTGTGGAAATCGTCAACCAAGCGCAAGCATCTTTAGCCATGTTATCAGAGCAAACCCAGCGCTTAGATCATCAGGTTAGTCAGTTCAAAGTATAAGCTTGAGAACTGCAGTCTCACTGACGAAATAACCCGCTTCTTAGCGGGTTATTTTTTAGATAAGGGTCGAACCTGACTTGTGAAGGCTCGACTATATTTACATTCCTCTTTTACTTAACTTTGTATACCAGAGGTGCAAATAATCCTAGACAGCGGTGACAAACTCTGTACAGCGTGATGATGCTTTTATCATCACTTTTGCTGCTTTTTAACCATTGCAATTGCTCACAGGAAAGTGTGATTTCCAACCCAAAATCTTCAAATTTGAGAACTTCATTACACCTTTACCATAAACGTTTTTCGTAAGCGTATAGAACTGTAAATTTTGTTGTATGTACAACACTGGGTAATTATCATCCTAATTAATTTGTTCTGGATATACATCCGTTAGTCATCATTAAGTCATTCTAGAAGTTTTTAGCAAGGAATCTTGAAGGCTTGTAGGTAAAAGAGAGAAAAATTCATGAGACGTAAAACCACGCTATCTCTGCTGATTGCGTCGAGCCTTTTTGTGGTTGGATGTCAACCTAGCGAAGAAGGATCGAGCCAAGGTAGTGGTCCTGCGCCCGCAACCGAAGTTGAAGTGTTAACGGTGGAACCAACTCGCCAAGCGTTAACTGTCGAGTTGCCAGGTCGTAGCCGTGCATTCAAAGAAGCGGAAGTTCGTCCGCAAGTTACAGGCATTATTTCAGAGCGAAATTTTGTTGAAGGGGGCCTTGTTGAACAAGGACAGTCCCTATATCAAATTGATGATTCATCATTTCAAGCGGATTTGCTGAGCGCTGAAGCGGAATTAATCCGAGCTCAAGCAGCGGCAGAATCGACCCATGCCACAGTGAAGCGTTACAGAACCTTGATCACCAAAAAGTCCATCAGCCAACAAGATTTGGATGAAGCAGAAGCAGCATACAAGGAAGCGCAAGCACAGGTCCTAGTCGCAAAAGCGAAGATCAATACGGCAAAAATCAATTTAGATTACACGCAAGTGAAAGCTCCGATTAGCGGTGTGATCGGTAAATCGAGTGTGACGGCGGGTGCGTTGGTTACGGCTAACCAAGCAGCCAAATTAGCGACCATTCAGCAGCTTGATCCTATCAACGTTGATATTGTGCAATCATCCGCGCAACTGCTGCGTTTAAAAGCGGCTCTTTCCCAAGGTCATATGCAAGAAGATGACTCTGCGCAAGTTACATTGATGCTTGAAGATGGCAGCACGTACGAACATAAAGGCACGATGAAATTTACCGAGGTCAATGTGAACGAAAGTACGGGTAGCGTGACGCTTCGTGCTGAATTCCCAAACCCTGACGGTTTGTTACTTCCAGGAATGTTTGTTCGTGCGACGGTTATTACTGGTGTTGACCCTGACGCGATTCTGATACCACAAAATACCGTTTCTCGCGATGCGACAGGCAAAGCGACAGTGATGATGGTGAATGGTGAGAACAAAGTGGAAGCGAGACCAGTGAAGACAGCCGAAGCGATCAATAATCAATGGCGTATCATTGATGGTTTGAAAGCGGGCGATAAAGTCATTACTGCTGGGTTACAAAAGGTAGGTCCAGGCAGCCCTGTAACTATCCCAAACGGTGAACAGGAGTAATCATGGCACGATTTTTTATCGATCGTCCGGTATTTGCTTGGGTTCTCGCGATTCTAACGATGTTGGCGGGGGTAATGTCATTATTCAATTTACCCGTCTCGCAATACCCAACGATTTCACCGACAACGATCACCATCAGTGCACGTTATCCAGGTGCATCAGCGAAAACCGTTGAAGACTCGGTAACGCAGGTTATCGAGCAAAATATGACGGGATTAGATTATCTTCGCTACCTATCATCGAGTAGTGATGCATTCGGTAATGCGACAATTACCCTGACGTTTGATAGCGAAGCTGATCCTGATATCGCGCAAGTACAGGTGCAGAACAAGCTGCAATTGGCATTGACATCATTGCCGATGGAAGTACAAAACCAAGGTATCGTCGTGAATAAATCCAACACGGCGTTTCTCATGGTGGTGGCAGTTTATTCTGAAGATCCTGACTTTACGGAAAACGATATCGGCGACTTTGTTGTAACGAATATTCAAGACCCGATAAGTCGTGTAACTGGCGTAGGACAAGTGCAGGCGTTTGGTGCGCAGTATGCGATGCGAGTTTGGCTGGATCCATTTAAGCTTACGCAGTTCAACTTGACCGCAATCGATGTAGCAAATGCTATCAGTGAACAGAACGCGCAAGTTTCTTCAGGTCAACTTGGTGCAGCACCTGCGCAGGAAGGTCAGCTGTTGAATGCAACGATTTCGTCTGCAAGTCGTTTGAGCAGTGTGGAAGAGTTCCAAAACATCATTCTTAAGTCTGATGCCAGTGGTTCGAATGTTTATTTGAAAGATGTAGCTCGTGTTGAACGTGGTGCAGAAAGTTACGATATTCGAGGCCAATATAATGGCTTCCCAGCATCGGGGTTAGGTATTTCATTAGGTACTGGCGCAAACGCGCTTGAGACAGCTAATGCGGTGAAAGAGCGTTTAGAACAACTGAGTGCTACGTTCCCAGAAGGGTTGCAGATTGCTTACCCATTTGAAACGACGCCATTCGTCAAAGCCTCGATTCAAGAAGTGGTTAAAACGCTATTAGAAGCCATTCTTCTTGTGTTCTTAATCATGTACCTGTTCTTGCAGAACTTCCGTGCGACGATCATTCCAACGATCGCAGTGCCTGTCGTACTGCTCGGCACCTTCGCTATTTTGTACGCGACTGGATTTAGCGTAAACACGTTAACCATGTTCGCGATGGTTCTGGCTATCGGTTTGCTGGTGGACGATGCCATCGTTGTGGTGGAAAACGTCGAGCGTGTGATGCATGAGGATGGGTTAGAGCCCAAAGAAGCGACCAAAAAATCGATGGGGCAGATCACTGGTGCTCTGATTGGTGTGGGTCTGACGCTTTCTGCGGTATTCGTCCCTATGGCGTTTATGTCTGGTTCTACAGGGGTTATTTACCGTCAGTTCTCGATAACGATTGTGGCGGCGATGACACTTTCAGTTTTGGTAGCGATAATTCTGACTCCAGCATTATGTGCAACATTACTGAAAAAAGGCGATGCTGAGCTTCTAGAAAAGAAAGGCTTCTTTGGCTGGTTTAACCGCAAGTTTGATGCGATGACAGCTGGCTATGAAACCGGCGTTGCTAAACTCCTCAAGCGCACAGGTCGTATGTTGGTTGTATTCTTGGCAATGAGTGCAGGTGCGGGCTGGCTGTTTATGAACCTTCCGACGTCATTCTTGCCGGATGAAGACCAAGGCACGGTATTCTCAATGGCCATTTTGCCGCCTAACTCAACGCAAGAGCAGACGGAAAAAACACTTGAGAAAATGCGCGACTTTTACCTTGTGGATGAGAAAGACAACGTGAAATCCGTCTTCTCCGTTGCGGGCTTTAGTTTTGCAGGTCAAGGCCAAAACATGGGGATGGCATTTATCGGTCTGAAAGATTGGTCACAGCGTGAAGCGCCGGGTGCTGATGCAGCTTCCATTACGGGTCGAGCGATGGGGTACTTCTCAACCATCAAAGAAGCACTGGTGTTTGCATTTGCACCTCCTGCGATTCAAGAATTGGGTAACTCGACAGGCTTTGATTTCTATCTTCAAGATTCGTTGAACAAAGGTCACGACGCATTAGTCGCTGCGCAAGGTCAACTGCTTGGCATGGCTGCACAAAACCCGAAACTTGTCGGTGTTCGTCCGAACGGCCAAGCAGATGCGCCAATGTACAAAGTGAACATTGACCACGTTAAACTGCGTGCTCTGGATGTTAGCATTAATGACGTCAACCAAATCCTGTCAGCGGCATGGGGCGGGGCGTACATTAACGACTATATTGATCGCGGTCGAGTGAAAAAAGTCATGATGCAAAGTGATGCGGAATACCGTATGCAGCCAAAAGACTTCGATTCGTGGTACGTGCGCAACTCAAAAGGTGAGATGGTGCCTTTCTCTGCCTTTGCGAGCGGAGAGTGGACGTATGGTTCACCTCTTTTGCAGCGTTTTGATGGTTTGCCAGCGATGAATATCCAAGGCGGCGCAGCTCCTGGCG
>Ga0207798_100061_pt1 | contig 53923 bp, 50 predicted proteins | sample TtanPargueraPR_8_FD_187278 | JGI IMG/M metagenome (GOLD analysis project Ga0207798, IMG submission 187278) | Anaerobic enrichment media microbial communities from Bioluminiscent Bay, La Parguera, Puerto Rico - Tt and E1 (SPAdes) | ecosystem: Environmental > Aquatic > Marine > Unclassified ... | reverse complement strand
CAACGTACAGATGACTGTTGAGCTAATCGCACCAATCGCAATGGACGAAGGTCTACGTTTCGCGATCCGTGAAGGTGGCCGTACAGTAGGTGCTGGTGTTGTTGCTAAGATCTTCGACTAATTCATAACGAATTAAACGAAATCTTGCACTCTTCTTCTTTATGAAGAAAGCGCATCGAGAAAGGGAAGCTTAGGCTTCCCTTTTTTATATCTAAATTATATTTGGTTATAAGTGTTCGTAGGAAATACGTTAATTTTTTAATTTAAAAACAGAATATTACCGGCTCTATTTTTCAACACCTTTAGTCGTAACACCTAACCCTCTGATCTTTGCCTACTGTCACCAAATCTATATAACAAAATATTCTGAACAGGCCTATCAATGCGACTGGTAACAAGAACTATTCTTGTTTATATTGGTTGCCACAGGTTAATTTAATAGGTTTTTGAGTATGTACGTTTGTCTTTGCCATGGGGTCTCCGACAAGAAAATTAGGAAGTTGGCGATAGATGAAGGCGTAACGGATATTAAAGGAATCAAAAAGTGCACAGCATTGGGTAGCCAATGTGGTAAGTGCATCAGGCAGGCCAAGGATATTTTAGCGGAAACCAGTTACACGATATTCAAACAAGCTAGCTAATTACTGTCATCATGCAGTAATTAAGTAATTATTTGCCTAGCGTTTTGACACCTTCTCATTTGCTTCTACATTTAAATGAAGCCAAAGAGGAGGTTTTTGTCATGAAAGGCGATCCAATCATCATCCAACATCTCAATAAAGTGCTCGGAAATGAGCTCATCGCTATTAATCAGTATTTTCTTCATGCTCGAATGTATAAGGACTGGGGGTTAAAGCACCTAGCAGATAAAGAATATCACGAATCTATCGATGAGATGAAACATGCCGATCATCTGATTGAGCGTATTTTGTTTCTTGAGGGCTTACCGAATCTACAAGATTTAGGCAAGTTGATGATAGGTGAAGACACTAAAGAAATGCTCGAGTGTGACTTAAAGCTTGAGATGGCCGCCATTCCAGATTTAAAAGATGCGATTGCCTATGCTGAAGACATTCGAGACTATGTGTCTCGCGATCTGTTTCAAGATATTCTTGAAGATGAAGAAGAGCATGTTGATTGGCTAGAGACGCAACTTGGCTTGATTGAAATGTCTGGCATTGAGAACTACCTCCAAGCGCAATACGTAGACGAAGAGTAATAACGTCCAGGATTTTGCGCACTTCAATTGTAAGAAGAAAAGAGCACCTGACTCGAAAATCAGGTGCTTATCCCCACTATCTGGTCTAATCTCTTTTATTATCGGCTTTTTAAGGATATTGCTCGCAATCTTGCCTATGAAGTTTGATTTCTATCCGATAGAATTTATGCCCCCTTACCTAAAAATAAAAAAGAGAAACGTCCATGTCTGAAGACAATCGCCAAGCAGCCACTCCAGAAGAAGAACATCGCCAAAAAGCATTGGATTACCATGCTTATCCAACCCCAGGGAAGATTGCTGTCGAATTGACAAAGCCTGCGGAAACGGCGGGTGATCTTGCCCTTGCTTACAGCCCTGGTGTTGCAGAACCAGTGCGTGAGATCGCACAAAACCCTGATAACGTGTACAAGTACACAGCGAAAGGCAACATGGTTGCTGTTATTTCTAACGGTACCGCTATTTTAGGTCTAGGTAACCTAGGTCCACTTGCATCTAAGCCAGTAATGGAAGGTAAAGCGTTACTGTTTAAGCGTTTTGCAGGTCTTGATTCTATTGATATTGAAGTTAAGCACCGCACGATCGATGAATTTGTTGATACTGTCGCAAGCATTGCAGACACCTTTGGTGGTATCAACCTTGAAGATATTAAAGCACCAGATTGCTTTGAGATTGAAAAGCGTTTAATTGAGCGTTGTGATGTACCAGTATTCCACGATGATCAGCACGGTACTGCGATTGTAACGGCGGCAGGCATGCTGAACGCGATCGAACTTCAAGGTAAGAAGCTTGAAGACTCAACGATCGTTTGTCTTGGCGCTGGCGCTGCAGCTGTTGCGTGTATGGAGCTGCTGATTAAATGTGGTGCAATGCGCGAAAAAATTTACATGCTGGATCGTAAAGGTGTGATCCACACTCGTCGTGATGATCTTAATGAATACAAGCAGCTATTCGCAAACAACACGGACAAACGCACATTAGAAGATGTGATTGAAGGCGCGGATCTGTTCCTAGGTGTATCTGGTCCAAACCTATTGCCAGCGGAAGCGTTGAAGCTGATGGCAGATAAGCCAATCGTATTTGCATGTTCGAATCCAGATCCTGAAATTAAGCCTGAACTTGCCCACGCTGTTCGTGATGATTTGATCATGGGTACTGGCCGTAGTGATTACCCGAACCAAGTAAACAACGTATTATGTTTCCCATTCATCTTCCGTGGTGCTCTTGATGTGCGCGCAAGTGAAATCAATGATGAAATGAAACTTGCAGCCGTTGAGGCGATTCGTGAGCTAGCAAAAGAGCCTGTACCTGAAACTGTATTGAAGGCCGCAGGCGTCGATAAGCTTGAGTTTGGTGCAGACTACATCATTCCAAAACCAATGGACTCACGTTTACTACCACGTGTTGCAAAAGCTGTGGCTCAGGCGGCAGTTGATTCAGGTGTTGCTCGTATCGAGATGCCTGAAAACTACATGGCAGAGTAATATATCTATTAGATGTGATGTACAAAAAATGGGACGCAATCGCGTCCCATTTTTTATGTCATTCTTTTGTCTCGAGATAAGAATTGCTATCTGAAGCCTCAAGCCTCGCTTTTTTACTCTTCGTCAAACGACTCAAATTCGATGCCCATTTCCGTCATCAGTGCTTTTACTTCTGTTGGAATATCATCTGGACGGTCTTTACGAAGGTCTTCATCTGTTGGAAGTGGCTGACCTGTGTACGCGTGCAAAAATGCTTCGCATAGTAATTCACTATTGGTTGCATGGCGTAAGTTATTGATCTGACGGCGAGTACGCTCATCAGTTAGCACTTTTAAAACTTTTAGCGGGATAGAGACGGTAATTTTTTTTACTTGTTCGCTTTTTTTGCCGTGCTCTGCATATGGGCTAATGTATTCGCCATTCCAGTCAGCCATTGCACACCTTCATTTATGTAATCGGTTAAAAATAATTTAGGTGCTGATTTTAGCTGCATTTACCGCCATAAGCAAAGACATATAGACGTCTAGAAGTGTTGACGTCTCATTTTTTGACGAGTAAAGTGAACAGAACAGCAAAGGAAGCGTGTTGATCACTTTATTTTACTCATTAGATATAGCGCATTCCTATTTAGAAGTCATTACCCGTGAAAGGATACACCCATGAGCTCTCGCAAACCTGCGACCATTGCAGTACGCACTGGTATTGAATCAGACAGCCAATATCACGCTGTCGTTCCACCTATTTATCTTTCCACTAACTATGGTTTTCCTGCTTTTGGTGAAGTACCTAAGTATGATTACACACGATCTGGAAATCCAAATCGCGGACTGTTGGAAAGTGCGTTATCTGAACTCGAGTCTGGAAAAGGAGCGGTTGTCACGAACTGCGGTACGTCGGCATTAAATTTATGGGTGTCCGCTTTTCTTGGCCCTGATGATCTCATTATTGCTCCTCACGATTGTTATGGCGGCACCTATCGTCTTTTTAATACCCGAGCCAACAAAGGCGATTTTAAGGTTCAGTTTGTCGATCAATCAGACGAGCAAGCTTTGGATGCAGCATTAGCACAAAAACCAAAACTCATTTTGCTAGAAACTCCGTCAAACCCTCTGGTTCGCGTAGTGGATATTGCAGCTACCTGTGAAAAAGCGAGACAAGTCGGCGCGTTAGTTGCGGTGGACAATACCTTTTTGACACCCGTGTACCAAAAACCTTTAGAACTAGGTGCGGATTTTGTTATCCACTCCACAACGAAGTACATCAACGGTCATTCAGACGTGATTGGTGGCGTGATCATCACCAAAACAGAAGCGCATGCAGAAGAGCTTGCATGGTGGGGAAATTGCATTGGTGCGACTGGCACACCTTTCGATAGTTATATGACGTTGCGAGGCATTCGTACACTTGGTGCTCGCATGCGAGTGCATGAAGAGAGTTCACAGCAGGTACTGGCTTATCTCCAGAAGCAAGCGTTAGTTAAAACCATTTATCATCCAAGCCTGCCGGAGCACCCAGGTCATGACATTGCTAAAAAGCAGCAAACTGGTTTTGGCTCTATGTTGAGCTTTGAGTTTGCCGGTTCGTTTGAGCAGTTAAAAGTGTTCGTTAAAGAGCTCCAACTGTTTTCATTGGCTGAGTCATTAGGTGGAGTTGAAAGCTTGATTTGTCATCCGGCATCCATGACGCATCGCGCTATGGGAGAGGAAGCACTTGCAGAAGCGGGGGTGTCGCATCAACTATTGCGTTTGTCTGTCGGCTTGGAAGATGCACAAGATCTCATCACAGATTTAGAGCAAGCATTCGCTAAAGCTGCCCAACAATAGGAGACGATAATAATGACTTTACAACGTCAGCTGCATAAGTTTGGTGGCAGTAGCTTAGCAAACCCAGAATGCTATTTACGCGTTGTGGATATTCTTAAGGAGTATTCGACGGAAAATGATCTTGTGGTCGTTTCGGCGGCAGGAAAAACCACTAACCGCTTGATTGAGTTCCTGGAAGGGTTAGACAAAGATGGCCGAATCGCGCATGAAGCACTTCAAAGCCTAAGGCAGTTCCAAACGGAGCTAATAGAAAATTTGTTGGAAAATGAAGTACAAGAAGAGCTATTAGCGTTACTGCATGATGAGTTCAGTACCTTATCTGAGCTGACAGCACCACTCACTGGCGCGCAAAAAGCCGCGGTACTAGGACACGGAGAAGTTTGGTCTGCTCGCCTATTGGCCGCGTTATTATCTCAACGTTCTATCCCCGCTGTTGCACAAGATGCACGAGCGTTTTTACGTGCGGAAGCCGGGACTCAACCTGAAGTTGATCGCGCTCGTTCATATCCTTTGATAAAAGAAGTTCTCGCGCAACACAATCATAAACGTGTGGTAATTACTGGCTTTATGGCTCAGAACGAGGCGGGCGAAACCATTTTACTTGGTCGTAATGGCTCTGATTATTCTGCAACTGTCATTGGAGCTCTGGCTGAAGTGAGCACGGTCACCATTTGGAGTGACGTTGCCGGTGTCTATAGTGCCGATCCGCGTTTGGTGGCAGACGCGTGTCTGTTACCGTTACTTCGATTGGATGAAGCCAGCGAACTCGCCCGTTTAGCCGCCCCAGTTCTACACAGTCGTACACTTCAGCCTGTGGCGCAAAGTACTATGGATCTCAACCTCAAGTGTAGCTATCTGCCGGAATCGGGCTCTACTCGTATTGAGCGTGTCTTGGCGTCTGGCCGTGGCGCTAAAATTATTACCTCGCTGGATGATGTTTTATTGGTGCAGCTGTCTTTCATGCATGGGCACGACTTCGAAAAAACACAGAATGATGTATTACAAGCGTTGCAGCGAGCGCAATTGGAGCCATTGGCATTTGAGGCACAGCCCGATCAACACACGTTGCGCTTGGCGTATACTGCAGAAATTGCCGGTGGCGCACTGAAACACTTACAAGAGCTTGCGGTTGAAGCGGAGATTAAGCTCAAAGAAGGCTACTCGCTCTTAGCGGCGGTAGGCGCTGGCGTTACGAAAAACGCCAACCATTGTTTTGGTTTTTATCAGAAGTTAAAACACTCTCCGGTTGAATTTATTTCTGAAACTGAGTTGGGGCTGAGTTTAGTCGCCGTTTTGCGTCGTACTGATACCGAAGTGTTGGTTCAAACGATTCATAGCCAGTTGTTCCAAGCGCAAAAGCGCGTGGCGGTGGCTTTATGTGGCAAGGGCAACATTGGTTCTAGTTGGTTAAATTTATTTGCAACTCAAAAAGGTGAGCTCGAAAAACGTCATGGCATGAGCTTTGACCTTGTCGCGGTCGTGGATAGTCAAACCTACTGGTTCGATGAGCAAGGTATTGATGCAGCAAGTGTTGCTGAACGATTTGATGATGAAAGCCTAGCAAACGATGGATCTTGGTTGGCTCACTTAGGAGCGCTAAAAAATTACGATGAAGCCGTAGTGCTTGATGTGACAGCGAGTAAAGACTTAGCTCAGCGCTATGTAGAAATTGCGCAGCAGGGCATTCATTTGATTTCCGCTAACAAAGTGGCGGGTTCGGCAGATAGCCAGTATTACCATCAGGTTCAAGATGCATTCGCTAAAATTGGTCGTTATTGGCTGTACAACGCGACGGTTGGTGCGGGGTTACCAATAAACCATACCGTGCGAGATCTACGTGAAAGTGGGGATGAGATCGTTGCTCTATCGGGTATTTTCTCAGGGACGTTATCATGGTTATTCCAACAATTTGACGGCTCAGTACCATTTAATGATTTAGTCGACCTCGCTTGGCAGCAAGGTTTAACAGAGCCTGATCCTCGTTCTGATTTAGATGGTTCAGATGTGATGCGTAAGCTGGTTATCTTAGCTCGAGAGTCTGGTCTCGATATTGAGCCGGGCAGCGTTAAGGTTGAATCTCTGGTACCAGAAGAATTAACAGAACTTAGCATCGATGACTTCTTCGATAACGGAGGACTGTTGAGTGAAATACTGCAAGAGCGTCTGACAAAAGCACAGAGAAACGATCAAGTGCTTCGCTACGTTGCTCGTTTAGAAAAAAATGGTAAAGCGACGGTGGGAGTAGAAGCGTTATCTCGTGAACATGCGCTCGCCAACCTACTGCCGTGCGACAACATTTTTGCCATTGAAAGTAAGTGGTACAAAGATAACCCACTCGTTATTCGAGGGCCTGGCGCAGGAAGAGAAGTGACAGCTGGCGCGATTCAATCCGACCTCAACCGATTAGCCGGTTTATTCTAAAGTTGCGAGATACCTAAAACCCTGGAACCCGACCAGGGTTTTTTATTTTTCCTTCAGTGCCATACTGAAGTATCGGCTTGTGATAAGTGGTGAAATAATGTTCAAGTAATAACTTGAACTATCCTCATTATTAACTTGAGAAAAATTCATAATTACAAGGTTGACATTAAATCGTATTCAATACATTCTGTAGACATATAGACGTCTAAACGTCGATTTAAGGAATTTGTTTTTGTGGCGGAGTGCCACAGGGAGAGTAAGATGGGATACACGCACGCAGGCCATATTGACGCCTTGAACCAGAATATTGCTGAGTTGTCAGACAACATCAATGTATCATTTGAGTTTTTTCCACCAAGCAGCGCTAAGATGGAAGAGACACTCTGGAATTCAGTGCACCGTCTTAAAACGCTCCAACCTAAATTTGTTTCTGTGACTTACGGCGCTAACTCTGGCGAGCGTGACAGAACGCACTCCATCATTAAAGAAATCAAAGCAACAACCGGATTGGTTGCCGCTCCTCACCTCACTTGTATTGATGCGACTCGCGAAGAGTTGATTAATATTGCCGATGATTACTGGAATAATGGCATTGAAAATATCGTTGCTCTGCGTGGTGATATTCCTCCTGGTGGCGGTGCGCCTGACATGTATGCCTCGGATCTGGTTGAGCTGCTGAAATCACGTCACGATTTTGATATCTCAGTAGCCGCATTTCCTGAGGTTCACCCTGAAGCTAAAAGTGCGCAGTCTGACTTATTGAACCTAAAACGTAAGGTAGATGCAGGTGCAAACCGTGCAATTACTCAGTTCTTTTTTGATGTTGAGTCTTACCTTCGTTTCCGCGATCGCTGTGTGGCGGCAGGAATTGATGTGGAAATTGTTCCTGGTATTTTGCCAGTGTCGAACTTTAAGCAAGCCTCTCGCTTTGCTGCGCAGAACAATGTGAAAGTACCAGGCTGGATGAGTAAACAGTTCGAAGGCTTGGATGATGATCCGGTGACTCGTCAGCTTGTGGGAGCAAGCCAAGCTATTGATATGGTGCGCGTACTTAGTCGTGAAGGCGTTAAGGATTTCCACTTCTACACCCTAAACCGTGCAGAAATGACTTACGCTTTATGTCATACGCTAGGCGTTCGTCCTCGCGCTGCAGTAGGTGCATAAATCGGGTTTCAAAAAGACAAAAGGCTTGCCAAGTGGCAAGCCTTTTTCGTTGTATCAAAGTAAAAGGAAATTAACCAATCACTTCAAGTTCTGTTAGGACTTCTTCAGCCCACGTGATCCACGTTTCACGTAACAGTAGGTTACGACGAAGCGTTAAACGCTCTAGGCGAGCTTGTTTGTCTAAAGTTGACGGCGTTGCGTAGTAAGCCGCTTCAATTTCTTTGTAGTGAGAAACCAGTTTGCGAGACTCTTCAACCAGTTCGGCGAGTTGATCACGGAAAGGTGTTGATGGTTGAACGGCACATGCCATCAATTTCGCTGAAAATTCATCACGAACAGTCGGGTGTGCAGTTGGTTGATCAAACCATTCTCCTAAAGCGCTGCGACCAGCATCTGTGATGGAGTAAACCTTACGGTCTGGTTTGCCTTCTTGGGGTTCTAATACGCAAGTAACCAGCTCTTTCTCGGCCATTTTATTGAGTTCACGGTACACTTGTTGGTGGCTTGCTTTCCAGAAGTAACCGATGCTAGCAGAGAATTCTTTAGTGATATCGTAACCGGTTGCGTCGCGAGTGCTAAGAACAGTTAAGATTACGTGTGGTAATGACATGTCTTCAATCCAAATGGTCAATAAACTTGTAAACAAGCTACTTATACTTTCAGCTGTGCTCTTTCTGGCACTTGAGTTTTTTAATGTATAAGTAGCACCAACAATGTTGGTCCTGTCACCTTAAAGCCGTTTATCACCTAGAGAGATGGGGAGTCCCATCATGGCTGGAGCAGGTATGATTGGATTTATGAGCTCTCAGCAGGCAAGTAGTATATAAATAATAAGCATGAAGTGGAATAGTAGGACAAAATTACCCTAAAAAACTAACATAATAATCAATAGTGTTAACTTGTGGTTTTTTATTCTTTTCGTGTGGTAATTTTTGGGTTTTTTATAGTTTATTAAACTGCCTTTTGGTTGCGCAATTATCCAGCGCCAAAAAAAAGCTGAGCACTTGCTCAGCTTTTTTATTACAAATGAAGCGATTAGCCTGTGTTGCGCATGCCAGCTGCAATACCAGCAATTGTCACCATTAGCGCTTCTTCTAGGTTTGCAGATGCTTCTTCGGTTTGGCGTGTACGGTATAGCAACTCGGCTTGTAGCATGTTCAATGGCTCAACGTAGATGTTGCGCAAGCGAATCGATTCGAGTCCCCAAGGGTCATGCTGCATCAAGTTTTCGTTGTTCTCTACATTCAGTACTGCTTTGATATCTTCTTGAAGCTGAGCGCGAAGCTTTTCACCGAGTGGACGGAGTGATTCATCCACCAATCGCTCATCGTAATAGCGAGAAATATCGATATTACACTTCGAATACACCATTTCTAACATGCCAAGGCGAGTCGAGAAGAACGGCCATTCACGACACATCTCTTCGAGCAGCGCTTGGTGGCCTTTATCGATCGAGTATTGAATCGCTTCACCCGCACCTAACCATGCTGGAAGTACCAAACGATTTTGGCTCCACGAGAAGATCCACGGGATTGCACGTAAGCTTTCCACTCCGCCCTTCGGATTACGTTTTGCAGGACGAGAGCCAAGTGGCAACTTACCGAGCTCGAGCTCTGGTGTCGCTTGACGGAAGTAAGGCACAAAATCAGGCTCGCCGCGAACTACGTTGCGATAAGACTCGCAGCTAACTTCTGATAGCACTTCCATTAAGTCGCGCCATTCTTGTTTTGGCTCTGGTGGTGGCAATAGGTTAGCTTCTAGAATCGCGCTCGCGTAAAGGTTAAAACTGTTTACGGCGACATCTGGAAGGCCCAGTTTAAAGCGGATCATCTCGCCCTGTTCTGTTACGCGCAAACCACCTTTCAAGCTTTTTGGTGGTTGAGACAGAAGTGCTGCGTGTGCTGGCGCGCCGCCGCGGCCTACTGTACCGCCACGACCGTGGAATAGAGTCAGTTCAACACCTTCTTCTTCCGCCACTTTTACTAACGATTCCATCGCATGGTACTGAGCCCAGCCTGCAGACATGACACCCGCATCTTTCGCTGAGTCAGAGTAACCAATCATGACCATTTGGTGGTTTTGGATAAAGCCACGGTATAGGTCGATACCCATCAGCTGTTTGATGACCGATTCTGCATTGTTCAAGTCGTCTAGCGTCTCGAATAACGGGCAAACATCCATACGATATGGGCAGCCAGCTTCTTGCAGAAGTAGGTGGACTGCTAACACATCTGATGCAGTGCGTGCCATAGAAATAACGTAGGCACCGAATGCTTCACGCGGTTGTGCTGCAATAATCTTACAGGTGTCCAAAACCTCTTTGACAGGTTCTGATGGTTCCCAATCACGAGGCAGAAGAGGACGTTTAGATGCGAGTTCGTTGGTTAGGAAAGCAATCTTATCTTGCTCGCTCCATTGCTCGTAATCACCAATGCCTAAGTAGCGGGTTAATTCAGACAATACGTCTGAATGACGCGTGCTCTCTTGGCGGATATCAAGGCGAACAAGATGAATACCAAATGCTTTTACGCGGCGCAATGTATCTAGTAGAGAGCCATTTGCGATCACACCCATGCCACATTCATTTAGCGACTGGTAACAGGCATACAGAGGTTCCCAAAGTTGCTCGACTTTTTGCAACGGAGCTTTAACGGCCAGTTTTTGACCATGGATCTTAGCATCGAGAATATCTTTGGTTTCGTTCAATAGTGAGCGAAGTTGTTTCAGGATTGCACGATATGGTTCGTGCTGATCTTCGCCAGCAAGTTCACGAACTTGATCGTTTGAAACCGTCATAGACAGTTCACTGATCAACTCGTTGATGTCATTGAGATAAAGATCTGCGGCTTTCCAACGAGACAGAAGCAATACTTCACGTGTCACGCTATGAGTGACAAACGGGTTGCCGTCGCGGTCGCCCCCCATCCAAGAAGAGAAGTGCACAGGGCGCGCATCAATTGGTAAACCTTCACCCAAGTAAGACTTCAGACGATCATTCATTTCACGTAAGAAGTCTGGCACCGCTTCCCATAGTGAGTTTTCAACGACTGCAAAACCCCATTTTGCTTCATCCAGCGGAGTAGGGCGCTGTTGTCGAATTACGTCTGAATGCCAGCTTTGCGCGATCAGTTGCTCTAAACGACGCTCGGTTTTCTTGCGCTCTTTAGAAGAAAGATCACTCAGTTCCAACTTTGATAAGCACTCGTTGATCTTGACCAACTTGTTGATCATCGTGCGACGCGTGATTTCCGTTGGGTGAGCCGTCAATACCAATTCAATATTCAGATCACGAACCGCTTGCGCAGTGTCCAGTTTGCTCACATCGTTTTGTACCAGTTTAGAAAACAGCGAGTTAATCGCGTCTGGTTCACAAATGTGCTCTTCACAATGGCGTGAAATCGTGTGGTATTGCTCAGCAATATTGGTGAGATTTAGAAATTGGTTAAACGCACGGGTAACGGGCGTTAGCTGCTCATCGGGTAGGTGTTTGATTTCTTCTATCAAGCTTTCCCTGTCTGCTTGATTACCTGCTTGAGCCGATTTGGATAATTTACGAATGGTTTCCACTTTCTCGAAGATTTCTTCGCCATGGGCATCGCGAATGGTGTTACCCAATAAGTGGCCTAACATGCGCACATTACTTTTGAGTGCGGCGTATTTCTCGTTCATTGTCGTCCTGCCTCGTAAAAAAACTACATCCATTGTCCTTGTTAAGACTCCAATCTAGCGAAAAGCACCAGTTATAGTCAAATAAAGCAGACTAAGTTTGCAATTATTCCGCTGTCTCCTGATTTAGAGCAAATTTACGGCAGCTGTAGAATAAGAAGTGAAAATTAATTACAAAATAACAAGTTAAAGAAGTGTTAAGGCTAGCGCTAAATTGTGAAGATAAAAAGATGCAGCTCAATCGAGCTGCACTGACTTTTGAGTTTATTCGCGTATTAACAGCAATACTTGACCATTGCCTTTGAAAGCACATCAATTGTGGGATCGATAAAATCAAATGAGAGAAACTCATCCGGTTGGTGCGCTTGGTCAATTGAACCGGGGCCGAGAACTAAGGTTGGACAGAGCTGTTGTAAGAAGGGCGCCTCAGTACAGTAGTTCACGGTTTCTGAACTGGTTTGGCAGATCTCTTCAACACCACCGATAAATGGGTGGTCATGTTGGCATTCGTAACCCGGAATTGGTTCATGTAAGGGAATTATCTCCAAGCGTCCAGGCCACTTTGCTTCGACTTCTTTTAATGCTCCGCGCAGCATATTTTCTAGGCCATCCAGGCTGATCCCTGGTAGTGGGCGAACATCATAGTGCAGCTCACAGCAACCACAAATACGGTTAGCGCTGTCACCACCGTGAATGTGTCCAAGGTTTAGGGTAGGGCTTGGAATGGCAAAACCCGGATGGTGGTATTCTTTCACCAATTTATCGCGCAGTTGCATCATGGCAAACATCACTTCATGCATGATCTCAATCGCGTTAACGCCTAAGGCAGGATCGGATGAATGGCCTGACTTACCCGTGACCCGAATTGCATTCGCCACATGACCTTTGTGGCCGCGAATAGGAACGAGGCTGGTGGGCTCACCAATAATGCAGTAATCCGGCTTAAAAGGGGCGTTTACGGTGAAATGTCGTGCACCCAACATGGTGGTTTCTTCGTCACAAGTGGCTAATACGTATAGCGGCTTGGTTTGCTTACTCCAGTCGACTTTTTTGACGGCTTCGTAAATAAAGGCAAAAAAGCCCTTCATGTCTGCCGTGCCTAAACCGTAAAAGCGGTTGTCTTTTTCAGTCAGCTTATGTGGATCAAAATTCCAGCGCCCTTGATCGAATGGCACGGTATCACTATGGCCAGCAAGTAAAAGGCCGCCTTCACCCTCTCCCATACGTGCGATCATATTGTGCTTGCCTGGCTCGACTTCGATCACTTCAACGCTAAAACCCAGATCTTTAAACCAAGATGCGAGTTTTTCGATGACTTTTGCATTGCCCTGATCCCAGCTCGGATCCGTGGAGCTGATAGAAGAGGTGCTGATGAGTCCTTCATAGACCTCTAGAAAAGTTGGTAATTGCATGGATTCTTCAAATCTCCTGTTGACAGACAGACCACAAAAATGTAAAACACATATTAAATCATATTTAATGAATAAAAAATCAAAATAAAGCAAAAATTAAATATGAATAGTCATTTGAGCCTTTAAGTATATGGATGTCACACAATGCTAAAAACCACGATTATTGGAGCCAGCGGTTACACCGGCGCAGAGTTAGCGTTAATGGTTAATAAACACCCACAACTCACGCTATCAGGTTTATATGTTTCCGCCAACAGTGTTGATGCAGGAAAGAATATTGCGCAGCTGCACGGTAAGTTAGCAGGCATCATTGATATGCCGGTCTCGCCACTAACGGATCCACTGCAAATCGCTCAAGAATCGGATGTGGTGTTTTTAGCAACGGCTCATGAGGTGAGCCACGATCTAGCCCCAACTTTCTTGGAGGCAGGCTGTCAGGTATTCGATTTATCGGGGGCATTCCGCGTCCAAAGTGAAGGTTTTTACAACACCTTTTATGGCTTCGAGCATCAACATAATAACTGGCTAGATAAAGCTGCATACGGCTTAGCAGAGTGGAACCAGGAATCAATTAAAACTGCTCCCTTAGTTGCTGTAGCAGGTTGCTACCCGACTGCTTCGCAGTTAGCCATCAAACCTCTACTCGAAAATGCATTAGTGGATACCAATCAATGGCCTGTCATTAACGCGACCAGCGGTGTGTCCGGAGCTGGGCGTAAAGCTTCTATGGTGAACAGTTTCTGTGAAGTGAGCTTGCAACCTTATGGTGTATTTACTCATCGTCACCAACCAGAAATTGCTCAGCACTTAGGTTGCGATGTGATTTTTACTCCGCACCTAGGCAACTTTAAACGCGGCATTCTTGCCACGATCACCATGAAGCTAGCATCAGGCGTTACAGAGCAACAAGTCGCTCAAGCATTTGAACAAGCTTATCTAGGAAAGCCAGCCGTGCGTTTAAAAGGCGATGGTATTCCACGTATTCAGGATGTCGAAAATACCCCTTTCTGCGATATCGGCTGGAAGGTACAAGGCGAACATATCATTGTGATTTCAGCCATCGACAACCTACTCAAAGGTGCATCAAGTCAAGCGATGCAATGTCTCAATATTCATTATGGTTACCCAGAACTGACAGCGTTGCTGTAGTCGTTGAAAGAGGGAAATGCGATGACGCAAACCAATCAAGCTCCTTTAATCATTAAGCTAGGCGGTGCTGCTCTATCTTGCACTCAAACCTTAAGCCAACTGTTTGGTGCCATTGCGGCTTACCAAAAATCGGCACAGCGACAAATCGCCATCGTTCATGGCGGTGGCTACCTAGTTGATGAGTTGATGGCAAAGCTTCAGCTTGAAACCGTAAAGAAAAACGGTTTACGCGTAACGCCTTACGATCAAATTCCGGTGATTGCAGGTGCGCTTGCAGGTACCGCAAACAAGTTGCTTCAAGGTCAAGCGATTGCGGACGGTCTTAACGCTGTGGGTCTTAGCCTTGCGGATGGTGGTTTGTGTCTTGTTGAAGAACTTGACCCAGAACTCGGCGCGGTAGGTAAAGCATCACCGGGTGATTCAACGCTATTACAAGCGGTACTAAACACAGGTGCATTGCCGATCATCAGTTCAATTGGCTTAACCACAGATGGCCAGATGATGAATGTGAATGCTGACCAAGCCGCAGTCGCGGTGGCAGGTGCTCTCGATGCTGAATTAGTCCTGTTGTCAGATGTGAGTGGCGTACTCGATGGCAAAGGGCATTTGATCAAAACGCTATCTGAGCAAGAAGCCGATGCATTGATCAAAGGGCAGGTGATCACAGACGGCATGATCGTCAAAGTTAAAGCTGCTTTGGAGGCGGCCAATGATCTTGGTCGCCCTATCGAAGTCGCCACCTGGCGTTACCCAGAAAAATTAGTACAGCTATTCGCTGGTGAAAGTATTGGAACGCAATTTTTGCCTCAATAAGCATCAGCAAAAGAATTCAATATTAGGAAGTAGTAGTTGGCACTGACCGCCGAGCGCAGCGCCAGTTAAGTTTGGAGAAGAAAGATGAGCAAAGTGAACGTAAATAAAGTGGTAGTCGCATACTCAGGCGGTCTAGATACCTCAGTAATTATCCCGTGGCTAAAAGAGAACTACGATTGTGAAGTCGTTGCTTTCGTTGCCGATGTTGGTCAAGGCGCAGAAGAGCTAGAAGGTATTGAAGCGAAAGCAAAAGCTTCAGGTGCTTCTGAGTGTTACATCGCTGACTTGAAAGAAGAAATGGTCGCAGACTACATTTACCCAACGCTAAAAACCGGCGCGTACTATGAAGGTAAGTACCTGCTGGGTACATCAATGGCGCGTCCAATTATTGCTAAAGCACAGGTTGAAGTCGCACGTAAAGTGGGCGCGGACGCATTGTGTCACGGCTGTACAGGTAAAGGTAATGACCAAGTTCGTTTCGAAGGCGCATTCGCAGCACTAGCACCAGATCTACAAGTGATTGCCCCTTGGCGTGAATGGGACCTAGTGAGCCGTGAAGAATGTTTAGATTACCTAGCTGAGCGTAACATTCCTTGTTCAGCGTCTCTTACTAAGATCTACTCACGTGATGCAAATGCATGGCATATTTCCACTGAAGGTGGCGTCCTAGAAGATACGTGGAACGCACCAAACGAAGATTGCTGGGTATGGACTGTAGACCCAGAGCAAGCACCAAACGAAGCGGAATACGTCACGCTGAAAGTAGAAAAAGGTGAGGTGGTCGAAGTTGATGGCGAAGCGATGACACCATACAACGCGTTGGTTTATCTAAACGAAAAAGGTGCGAAGCACGGTGTTGGTCGTATCGATATCGTTGAAAACCGTCTAGTAGGAATGAAATCTCGTGGCTGCTACGAAACACCGGGAGGCACCATCATGATGGAAGCGCTGCGTGCTGTAGAGCAGCTTGTGCTAGACAAGTCATCATTCGAATTCCGTGAGGAGCTAGGTCTAAAAGCGTCTCACCTTGTGTACGATGGCCGTTGGTTTACGCCACTATGTAAGTCGATCCTTGCCGCTTCAGAAGAGTTAGCGCAAGACGTGAATGGCGAAGTGGTTGTTAAGCTCTACAAAGGCCAAGCCACGGTAACGCAAAAACGTTCTGACAACAGCTTGTACTCAGAAGAGTTCGCGACTTTTGGTGAAGATGAGGTTTACGACCAAAGCCATGCGGGTGGTTTCATCCGTCTTTACTCGCTATCAAGCCGTATCCGTGCATTGAACAGCCAGAAGAAATAATCTCTCCACATCTCGGATTGAGTAAAGACCTGCTATTGGATAGCAGGTCTTTTTTGTTGGCTTACGTCTATGAGTACAAAGATGCAAATGCATTTTTTTGAATATATATGTAAAAATATTGAATTTATACTTTATTTTTTGTCGAAATTGCCGTAACGTTGACCCATAAGAAAAAGTGAGCAAATGACCATCAAATTGGTTACTACTCATTCGAGAACGTTAGAGTAAGCAATAGTCATCAGGAGAAACGCAATGGCATTATGGGGCGGAAGATTTACCCAAGCGGCAGACACTAGATTTAAAGAGTTTAACGATTCGTTGCGTTTTGACTACCGATTGGCTGAGCAAGACATCGTAGGTTCAATCGCATGGTCTAAAGCTCTGCTTTCTGTAGATGTTCTATCGGCAGAAGAACAGCAAAAGCTGGAACTTGCTTTAAACGAGCTGAAGTTAGAAGTGATGGAAGATCCTCATCAAATTCTTCGCTCAGATGCAGAAGATATCCACTCGTGGGTTGAACAGCAGCTGATTAGTAAAGTGGGAGATTTAGGTAAAAAACTCCACACTGGGCGTTCTCGTAATGACCAAGTAGCGACAGACCTAAAACTTTGGTGTCGTCAGCAAGGCCAGCAACTGTTGATTGCTTTAGATCGTCTGCAATCGCAAATGGTTCATGTTGCTAAGCAGCACCAAGGCACTGTATTGCCTGGCTATACTCATCTTCAGCGCGCTCAACCTGTCACCTTTGCTCACTGGTGTTTGGCTTATGTTGAAATGTTCGAGCGTGACTACTCTCGTCTGAATGATGCCTTACAGCGTCTCGACACTTGTCCACTTGGCTCGGGTGCTTTAGCTGGCACGGCTTATCCGATTGATCGTGAACAATTAGCTCACAACCTTGGTTTCCACCGCGCTACGCGTAATTCACTCGATTCGGTTTCGGATCGTGATCATGTGATGGAACTGATGTCGGTGGCCTCGATTTCTATGTTGCACCTTTCTCGTCTTGCAGAAGATATGATCTTCTACAACTCAGGGGAGTCTAACTTTATTGAGTTAGCGGATACGGTGACGTCTGGTTCGTCATTGATGCCACAGAAGAAAAATCCGGATGCACTTGAGTTGATCCGTGGTAAGACAGGGCGTGTCTATGGCGCATTATCGAGCATGATGATGACAGTGAAAGCCTTACCATTGGCGTACAACAAAGACATGCAAGAAGATAAAGAAGGGTTGTTTGATGCGTTAGACACATGGAATGATTGCATGGAAATGGCAGCGCTGTGTTTTTATGGCATTAAAGTGAATGGTGAGCGTACGCTTGAAGCTGCGAAGCAAGGGTATGCGAATGCGACTGAGTTAGCTGATTACTTAGTGGCGAAAGGCATCCCATTCCGTGAGGCGCACCATATTGTGGGCGTAGCGGTGGTAGGGGCAATTGACAAAGGCTGTGCGCTGGAAGAATTGTCTCTGCAAGAGCTAAAAGCCTTCTCTGAGGTGATTGAAGATGATGTGTATGACATTCTGACAATAGAGTCTTGTTTGGAAAAACGTTGTGCGCTGGGTGGCGTTTCGCCTCACCAAGTCGCTTATGCGGTAGAGCAAGCGGATAAACGTCTGAGCCAGCGTGACAGCTCGGCAGTGAAAGTGCGTCCTGCACGTTTGACGGACATTGAAACACTAGAGGGCATGGTGGCTTATTGGGCGAACCTCGGTGAGAATCTACCCCGCTCTCGTAATGAGCTCGTGAGAGATATTGGCTCCTTCGCGGTGGCAGAGCATCATGGTGAAGTGACAGGTTGCGCTTCTCTATATGTGTATGACTCAGGGTTGGCTGAAATACGCTCTCTTGGTATCGAAGCAGGCTGGCAAGGTCAAGGGCAGGGCAGTGCAATCGTAAATCACTTGGTTGAGAAAGCACGTCAAATGGCGATAAAGAAGGTCTTTGTCCTCACTCGAACGCCAGAGTTCTTTATGAAGCAGAGCTTCTTACCAACATCGAAGTCGCTGTTGCCAGAAAAAGTCTTGAAAGATTGCGATCAGTGTCCACGTCAGCACGCGTGTGATGAAGTGGCGCTAGAGATCAATTTAATGGAGCAAGTGATCCAAAAATCGCATGTGGCATGAGCTGAAATTTCGGAGTGATTTTATTAGCATTCAATGACATAGTTATTTTCTGATTCACTTACATCAGTATTTGCTAAAAAAATCGAAAAAATTTGGAACCTTTGAGAGGAAGCTCGGTCTATTAAAGTACCACTGCTTTTTCTTAGAAGAATCTAAGAGAGCCCCAGAACTGATATTGGTTTTGGGGCTTTTTTCTATCTGCCACTTTACTCTTTTTTATCCGTCTCTTTTCGTCCTCGCCGACGTTGCCACGGCAAGATGACAAAACGCATCCATAAGTGCAAAAACAATAAAATATTGAAAGCGAAACCAGCAAAGATCAAAGCGATCGACTCGATGCTTTGTGGATCATCTTTGAACGCAAACCACCACACAATCCAGCACAGTACCGAAAGCACCGTTAACTGATCCAAGCATCGTTGGCAACGCCCAAGCTTTTTCCAAAACCAATGTTCCTCGCAACGGCGACAAGTCATAGTGTTTTCCAAGGCATCAGTGTTGCTTCAGATTATATACCCAACACAAAGAGAGAAAGCGTTTTTGTCGCAGCTTAGAGCGCAGGAACACAACCAAAAATGGAAAGTTAGCTTCGTAGAGCTTATGTAGCACGTGATTGATGTATGGTGCGCTGTCAGTCTTTAATAGGAAAAATAATCATGTCGACAGAATTGAAATTTGCGCTGAGTATCGCTGGTGGCTTTTTTACGATCGGTATAGTCGCGATCATCATGGTAAGTCGTTACGCAATGATGGCTGTGTAGTACTTATGTAATCGCCTCAAAGTAGTCAACAGAAAGCCTCGTTAATCACGAGGCTTTCTGTTTTGTTTGGTATGTAAAGACTGGCTCGATTGAGCATGAAATCGTTAGCAACCAGGCCCACAGTCAAGGCAATGTTTCACCATTTCTGGCCCTAAGTGTAGTTTTGCATTCAAATCACGTAGAGCGGTGCGGACACCCTCTTCGATCACTGGATGGTAGAAGGGCATATCTAGCATCTCAGAAACCGTCATTCTATTTTGGTGTGCCCAAGCCAAAAGATGCGCGAGGTGTTCTGCGTTCGGCCCCATCATCTCTGCACCTAAAAAGCGTCCAGTACCTTGCTCGCCATAGACATGTAACATCCCTTTGTTTCGTAGCATGACGCGTGAACGCCCTTGATTCTCAAACGAGACTTCGCCAGTAACAAAACAACCACAGCTTCCTAAGCGAGTTTCCAGTTGTTTGAAAGTTTCACCGACCATAGCTATTTGCGGATCGGAGAATACAGCTGAAATTGGCGAACGACGCAGACCTGCACGAATATCCGGGAAACGACCAGCATTATCACCAGCAATGCGACCTTGGTCAGCGGCCTCGTGCAGCAATGGAACTTGGTTACTTGCATCACCCGCAATAAAAATACTCTCAACGGAGGTTTGCAATGTGTAGTGATCTGCGGTTGGTACACCGCGTTCATCGAGGGCAATATTGGTGTTCTCGATCGCCAGCTTATCTACGTTTGGACGTCGTCCAGTGGATGCTAAAACGTAATCAACAATAAAGGTTTCTAATTCACCGTCGTGGTTAATGAATTGGATCTCAACTTTGTCAGCGCCTGCTGCATTCGATGAGGGTATGCGCTTCATGCTTTCTACTTTTACATCGGCATCAAGATAGAACTCTTCTTTAAAAGTTTTATCTGCGTAAGCCATCACCTCTGGATCTGTCAGTGGACCAACTTGACCACCAAGACCAAAGAGCTTCACTTTCACCCCTAGGCGGTGCAATGCTTGACCGAGTTCAAGTCCGATCACTCCGGGGCCAAATACCGCAACGGACTCAGGCAAATCATCCCAATCAAAGACATCATCATTAATTACGAGACGGTCACCCAACTCATTCCAAGCTGCAGGATAGGCAGGACGAGAGCCCGTCGCGATCACAATCCGTTTTGCGGTGACTTGAGTATGGTCATCTATGATAAGTGTATGATCATCGGCAAACTTCGCGTAACCTGATAACTTGTCTTCTGCGGGAATATCATCGACGCTCTCAAGCACAAAGCCAACAAAACGATCACGTTCGCGTTTTACACGATCCATGACTTCTTGTCCGTTAATGCGTATTTCACCTTGCGGATGGATCCCAAATCCAGGCGCTTTTTCGATTTGGTGGACACTTTCTGCGGCCGCAATCAACAGCTTAGAGGGCATGCAACCGACGCGAGCACAGGTTGTTCCGTAAGGGCCGCCTTCAATCATTACTACGCTATTAGTATGAGCTTTTGCTGCTCGATAAGCGCCAAGACCAGCTGTACCACCACCAATAATCGCTACGTCGACATTAACTTGTTTCATCGTGAACTCTCGCTTTTTGTTTTTAAGCCAAGCTAGCTACATTGAGCTTGGAGAGTGAATTGGGTCGTTGAATCTGTATAAGAAGTCACCTTATCGGTAGACGACTACTTATCTAGACTAGTAGAAGAAGTGAGTTAGGGTTGGCCTCCGAGCCAAAGGCACCGGAGACCGAGGGTGTAGGCTATGGACAGCTTAGCCTAGATACGCTTCTAGCTCTTCGCTACCGCCGATGTGCTTGCCACCGATAAAGACTTGTGGAACAGTCGTGCGACCAGATATAGCTCGTAGACTAACTGTCGTTGCGTCTTTACCCAGAATCACTTCTTCATATTGAAGACCGTGGTCAATCAGGTTTTGTTTCGCTTTCATACAGAAAGGGCAGCCTGGCTTAGTGAATACCGTGATGGACTCTTGCGTTTTGTAGTCTGGCGCAATGTAGTTCAGCATGGTGTCTGCGTCTGACACTTTGAATGGGTCGCCAGGTTCGTTTGGCTCAATGAACATTTTTTCCACTACGCCATCTTTTACTAGCATGCTGTAACGCCATGAACGTTTGCCAAAGCCGATGTCGTTTTTATCCACTAACATACCCATGCCATCGGTGAATTCACCATTACCGTCAGGAATGAAGGTAATGTTTTCTGCTTCTTGGTCTTGTTTCCATGCATTCATCACGAACGTATCATTGACTGAGACACAAATAATCTCATCCACTCCGTGCTCTTTAAATACAGGGAACAATTCGTTGTAACGAGGTAGATGGCTTGATGAACAGGTTGGAGTAAATGCACCCGGTAAGCTAAATACGATAACGGTCTTACCTTTAAATAGCTCATCAGTCGTTACATTCATCCAAGAGTCACCTTGACGAACTGGAAAAGTAACTTGAGGGACTTGTTGACCTTCTTTAGATACAAACATAATGATTTCCTTTAACTATTTTAAATTATGCGTATAGAGCTTAGCGTTTTTCTTTGCTCTGTTTCGTTCTGTTGAGCCCATTATTGTAAAAATCCTTTGATAGCTCTAATCGTTTGGTGTTATGGTTTTGATAGGTATTAGCTATTGTTAAAAGAAGCGAATTGTGAGTTATGAATATTCGAGATTTTGAGTACTTAGTTGCACTTGCGGAACATAAGCACTTTCGCAAAGCGGCAGAAGCATGTTTTGTTAGCCAACCAACATTGAGTGGACAAATTCGTAAGCTAGAGGATGAACTCGGTACCACGCTTTTAGAGCGAAGCAGCCGTCGCGTTTTGTTTACCGATTCAGGGTTGCAGTTGGTGGAGCAAGCTAAGCGTATCTTAAGTGAAGTGAAAACTTTTAAAGATATGGCGAGTGGTCAGAGCGGAGCAATGACTGGGCCGATGCATATCGGTTTCATCCCGACGGTAGGTCCGTATCTACTACCCAAAATTCTGCCGCAGATAAAAGAAGCATTTCCTGAACTGGAGCTGTTCCTGCACGAAGCTCAAACACATCAGTTGGTGCGTCAATTAGAAGAAGGTAAATTGGACTGCTTGGTCTTGGCTTCGGTTGATGAAACGGCACCTTTTAAAGAAATCGAAGTGTATAACGAGCCGTTAAGCGTTGCGGTGCCATGTGATCATGAGTGGGCCTCTCTCGACCATGTTGATATGTTGGAGCTGAATGGTAAAACCGTTTTAGCGCTAGGAGACGGTCACTGTCTTCGTGATCAAGCGTTAGGTTTCTGTTTTGCTGCCGGAGCGAAAGACGATGAACGCTTTAAGGCAACCAGTTTGGAGACACTGCGGAATATGGTCGCTGCTGGTGCTGGGATTACGTTATTGCCTCAGCTTTCTATCCCCAATGAGAAGCAAAAAGATGGCGTGTGCTATGTACCAGCCGTTAACCCTACGCCTTCGCGCAATATAGTGCTTGTATATCGCCCAGGCTCACCACTGCGTGCAAGGTTTGAAGCTTTGGCGGCGAAGATTAAAGAAGTATTGGCTTCCTATCCTTCATTGAACGCCGCGGCGTAAAAGCCGACATAAAAAAGGGAGAGCGAATGCTCTCCCTTTTGCTTTAGTGATTTAGAACAGCTCTTCTGCGCCAGAGCCGGAAGAATAAATACTGTCTTCCAAACGGTCTCCAGCGTATTCGGTAGGCTCAGTGCCTTTTTCAAAGTATTCGAACATCGATGTGCTGTCTACTTTGTGCGTTAGCATGCCAGTGTTGCGATCAATACGAACACGAATGATGTTATCTGGAATATTTTTACCTTGCTCAGGTGTTTCTTCTAGTGCAACGCGCATAAAGTCAATCCAAGCGGGTTCTGCGGTTTTCGCACCCGATTCAGCACCGGAAATTTGGCCTTTGCCTAGGTTGCTATTAACCGTTGTGCGACCAAGGGCGCGTGAGTGATCATCAAAACCAACCCAAGCAATGGCAACAACACCAGGACCATAGCCGTTGTACCAAGCATCTTTGGAGTCATTCGTTGTACCCGTTTTACCACCGATATCACGACGCCCCAGTTTTTGTGCACGCCAGCCAGTACCGTTCCACCCCGTACCTTCACGCCAGTTACCACCACCCCAAATGTTGCTGTACATCATCTCACGCATCAAGAATGCGTTTTGCTCAGAGATAACTTGTGGAGCATATTGAGGTTCATCATTTTCCAGTGCGTTGTCTGTTGCCAAACCATCAATCGCGACGTCTTGTTCGCCAAACTCATCGGCATAGCGATTGTCTGGCTCATCGCTCATTTGTGGGCAATCCTTATGACAAACGCTTTTTGGATTCGCTTTAAACAGCACTTCACCGAATGCATCTTCCACGCGTTCTACGTAGAACGGTTCGACGTAATAACCTCCGTTTGCAAATACAGAGTAGCCTTGTGCCACTTTCATTGGTGTTAAGCTACCAGCACCGAGCGCGATGGTCTCTGAACGTGGTACTTGGTTAATATCAAAACCAAAACGAGTAAGGTACTGACGAGTCTCATCAAGGCCTACTTCACGCAGCGTACGCACTGCCATCACGTTCTTTGACTGAGCTAAGCCGAGGCGAAGGCGAGTTGGACCGCCATAGGTTGGTGGTGAGTTTTTAGGTCGCCAAGCCGAACCAGAACCTGCGTCCCATTTGTTAATCGGCGCATCGTTGATCAGAGTGGCTAGGGTAAGTCCCTTGTCAATTGCTGCTGAGTAGATAAATGGTTTGATACTTGAGCCAACCTGACGCACTGACATAGTGGCACGGTTAAACTTACTATGAACAAAGTTAAAACCACCCACTAACGATAATATCGCACCATTTTCCGGGTTCATCGCGACAAACGCGGTGTTCGCTGTTGGCACTTGGCTCAGTTTCCAGCTTTGTGTCGTGTTGTCATCTTCATTGGCTTCGCTCACTTCGCGAACCCAAACTTGTTGACCCGTCGCTAGAACATCATGCGCTGATTTTGGCGTTGAGCCTTGGCGGTTTTCGGTGATGTATTTACGTGCCCAATGCATTCCAGTCCAAGGAATAGTCTGCTCTTCATGGTTTTTAACCCAAACTTGCGCAGTTTTATCATCGACTTTTGTCACGACGGCAGGGTAAAGGTCACCATAAGTTGGTTGCTTCTTAAGGTGCTTTTCTATTTGCTCGCTGTTCCAAGCGGTTTCACCTTCTTTCCAAAGCACTTTCTCCGCACCGCGGTAGCCGTGACGTTCATCGTATGACAGCAGATTATTTACCACGGATGTATTCGCGGCATCTTGCAGTTTAGAGTCCACCGTCATGTAGATATTCAAGCCAGAGGTATAGGCTTCTTCTTCACCGTACTCTTTCACGGCCCATGCACGAGCTAGTTCCGCCACATAAGGAGCGGAAAGTTCAATTTCAGCACTGTGGTAACGCGCCACGATAGGTTCGTTGCGTGCTTCGTCATACTGTTCTTGCGTGATGTATTTTTCATCAAACATTCGCATTAACACGACGTTACGGCGTTTTGTCGCACGCTCAAGAGAGTAAATTGGGTTCATCGTTGATGGCGCTTTTGGCATCCCTGCGAGTGTCGCAAGTTCGCTTAACGTCAATTCATCAAGGCTCTTACCAAAGTAAACTTGAGCGGCCGCACCAAAACCATATGAGCGGTAACCAAGGAAGATTTTATTGACATAAAGTTCCATGATTTCTTGCTTACTCAGAAGCTGCTCAATGTGGATAGCAATGAAAATCTCTTTAATCTTACGCATGATCTTCTTCTCATTAGATAAGAAGAAGTTACGCGCTAGCTGTTGCGTAATGGTACTTGCGCCCTGCTTAGCGGAACCTGAGATCGCAACTACAACGGCTGCACGAGTGATGCCGATAGGATCGATACCTGGGTGTTCGTAAAAACGGCTATCTTCGGTTGCGATTAGCGCATGAATTAAGTCTTGAGGAATTTCATCATAAGTAACAGGAATACGACGCTTTTCACCGAACTGTGCGATCAGCTTCCCGTCTTGACTAAACACCTGCATAGGTGTTTGTAATTCAACGTCTTTTAGAGTTGCAACATCTGGCAATTCAGGCTTCACGTACTGATAGAAGCCAAATATTGTGGTGACTCCAAGAATTATGCAAATCAATGTTAAAAATAATAAACGCTTTATGAACTTCACCGGAGAATCCCTGATTGGTTGAGGCTGTGTAACGGCAAACCCTTGTACTCTTAGGTCAAAAATTTAGCACATAGAGATATTAACTCTTATTTGGGTGCTAATAACAACCTTTGCACGAAGAAATTTCGGAGCGAGAGTAAGAGATGGATAAGCTAATCGTTACCGGCATCGATATAGGCCATAACAGCCTCAAAGCCGTAGTACTTAAACCCACAGGCAACAATTACGCTCTGTTGGGTTACAAAGAAATATTACTAAAGGAAGGTATTGTCGCTGAAAATAACACTATAAATCATCAAGAAATTGTAAAGACCCTAAAGCTGATTAAAAAAGAACTGCCTTTTGGTGCTAAAAAGGTCGCAATTTCAGTGCCTGATAATTCGGTGATAAGTAAAAAACTGCAAATAGAACAAAACCTTGAAGATAGCGAAGTTGAGTTTGCTGTGATTCAGGCATTTTCTCATCAATCGCCATTCCCTGTCGAAGAGCTGAGTTTAGACTTCGTCCGTCTTCGTGCCGAAGATGGGTTGCGTGGGACTGATAACTATCAAGTGTTTGCGACAAGAAAAGATGTGGTCGATAGTCGCGTGGATGCATTACAAAAATCCGGACTAAAACCCGTTTTAGTGGACGTGCATTCACAAAGTCTTGGTCATATCTGGAAGCTCACCGCCGATCGCTTTCCTGACAAAAATAAGTACTGCTTACTCGATATTGGCACCTCATCGAGCTCCTTTACCATGTTTACCGAACAAGGTGAGCTGTTTCATAAAGAGTTTGCTTGCGGCACACGCGGAGCAAACAGCCCTGTTCAAGATGATTTGATGTCCGATGATGCTCAGGAGAAAACAGAGCTGTTTAATCGCCAAATTGTGGAACGGGTGAAACGTCAGATGCAGCTCTACACTTCAATTAATGGCTCGCAAAATATCAAAGGTATCTGGTTATCAGGGGAAGGAGCTTCGACACCAATGCTCGCGGAAGAGTTATCTCAGCAACTGTCACTAGAGTGTGAATTGCTAAACCCGCTAGGGCTATTTGAGATGAAGGTGTCCAAACGTAAACGTCGTGCCGCGGATTGGCAGCATTTCTCTACAGCCGCAGGACTCGCGATTCGTGGCATTCATTGGCTAGGAGGTGCGCGTGCTTTATCGCATTAATTTACTTCCTTGGCGAGAGAACCAAAGAGAAGAGCACCGACGTCGTTTCATTAGCTTGGTCGCGTTAGGCATGTTGGTCGCCATTGGTATTCAATGGGGTATTGGAAAGTTTTTTGAGTACCAACAAGATCAGCAGCAGGAGCGGCTTGATTACCTTACTCACTACATTGCTGAGCTCGACCAGCGTATTGAAGCAATGAAAATCGCCGAGCAAGAGCACAGCAAAATCCTCGAACGTTTAAAAGTGGTTGAAGGGTTACAAAACGGTAGAAACAAAACGACCGAGTTTATGAACTTGATGCCAGCCGTCATTCCTGAAGGTGTATATGTCGACAAGATCAAAATGAATGATCTGGAAATTGAGATCTCGGGGATCTCTGATAGCACTCCAAAACTTGCCACGATGCTGGACAACATGGAGCGTTCGGCCAAGTTGAATGATGTAGAAATGCACTCCATCGTTCACGGAAAAGCGCGTTTTGGAAAAGAGTTCCAAACGTTCAAAGTGTCTTTCATGTTCAAAGTGCCGGATAAGAAAGTGGAGGCCCAGCATGGTTGATTGGCAGGATCTCGAAATAGATGAAATGGCAGAGTGGCCATTGTTGCCTCAGCTTGTGGTTATCGCGCTGCTGATTTTCCTAATTCAAGGTTTTGGCTATTGGTTTTACCTTAAGCCAAAAGAAGAGCAATTGAATAACTTGGTCCAGCAGGAGCAGACGCTCAAGGTAGCACTGAAGATCAAAGCGAACAAAGTAGCTGCATTGCCTCAGCTTCAATCTCAATTGGATGAACTCACCACGCGTTACGAGTTATTGCTACAACAACTGCCCGCGCAAAAAGAGTTGGCTACGATGCTCGCTTCGGTGAATGAACTCGGTATCGACAATAAGTTGACCTTTACCCGTATCGACTGGGGTGAAAAGCAATCAGAGCATTTCCTCTATCGTCTTCCTTTAAACATTGAGTTAACGGGAGATTTTCATGACATCGGACATTTTTCTCAGGCGATAGCAACGCTACCTCGAATCATCACGTTTAAAGATGTGACTTGGCAGCGTGTCAGCCAAGAAAGTGAAACTCTGCACTTTAGGGTACGAGCCAATACCTATCAGTTTAAGCCAGAGGAGACGAACAATGACAAGTAAGCATTTGTTACTGGTACTGATGGGGTCTCTGCTACTTGGATGTCAGGCGAATGATGAGTCATTAACGGATTTTATTCGAGGGGTGGAGAGTCAGGCGCGTCGAGATGTCGAGAAACTTAAGCCTGCAGATAAGTATGTTGCCGTCACGTACGCACCTGAAGTACAGCGTGCGCCCTTTGAGTTACCAAAAGAAGCCACGATCGCCACTCAGCCCGTTGCAAGAAAAGATTGCTGGCAACCGCCTTCAAGAAGGCGCACTGGCAAATTAGAAAAATTCCCATTAAGCCAATTACGTTTGAAAGGAGTTATGGGCATGGGTAATACGGTTTCTGGTCTCGTTCAGGCACCCAACGGCACCGTTTATAAAGTGAAGCCGGGGCAATACCTCGGACGCAACAATGGCAAAGTGACCCACGTCAGCCATTCCTATTTGTTAATTAATGAAACGTTGCCCGACGGCTTAGGGTGTTGGCAGAAGCGTAAAGTTAAGTTGGCTTTGAGATAGCCCCATTTATTTTTGATATTGAGTAATGAAAATGAGACAAGGATTAACACGTACACCAAGGATACTAACTGGGCTCTTCTCCTTATGGTTGTTTGTATTTTTAGCCCCTTTAGTGGCAGCAGAAGAAGTATCGTCTAATGCCTTAAAGAGTATCGATTTTCGCACTAATAAAGATAAAGACGCCGTTATTGTCGTTGAACTGGCGTCACCTGCCGCGATTGTCGATGTCAAACGCGTACAGGAAGGGTTAAGTATCGATTTGCTTAATACTTCGGTAAAAGACGAGCAACTGTATCTCCTAGACGTAAAAGATTTCTCGACTGTGGTTGAAAGCGTAGAGGTGTTTCGCGATACCTCAACTACGCGCTTGGTTGCGCACATCAATGAAGAATATACGCATGATTACCGTTTAACGGGGCGATTCTTGGAAATCAAAGTGGCTAAGATCAAACCCAATGAGAAAGCTCCGGATAAAAGCATTCTAGAAAAAGAAGGCAAGCTCATTTCGATTAACTTCCAAGATATTCCTGTACGTAACGTGTTACAGCTGATTGCCGACTACAACCAGTTCAACTTGGTTGTTTCAGACTCCGTAGAAGGTAACCTCACACTTCGTCTTGATGGTGTTCCGTGGCAGCAAGTGCTGGATATTATTTTGCAAGTTAAGGGGTTAGATAAGCGTGTTGATGGCAACGTGATTCTGGTTGCTCCAACAGATGAGCTTGATCTGCGCGAAAAACAGCAACTCGAAAAGCAGCAGCTAGAACAAACGATGGGAGAGCTTTCGTCTGAAATCATCAAGGTAAACTTCGCTAAAGCATCAGATATTGCAGAGATGATCAACGGAGAAGGGAACATCAGTATGTTGTCTGAGCGAGGCAGTATGACCATTGATGAGCGGACTAACTCGTTATTGATTCGTGAGCTACCTGAAAACATTGAAGTGATTCGAGAAATTATTGAATCTTTGGATATCCCGGTGAAGCAGGTTCAAATTGAAGCGCGTATTGTGACCATCAATGAAGGCAACATGGACGAGTTGGGAATTCGCTGGGGCTTTACCTCTATTAATGGCAATAACACGGTTGGAGGCTCTATCGAAAACAACCTTGCCACGATCGGTTTATATAACGGTGGTGGTGAAGGAGAAGACGGTGGTGACGGTGATGGAGTAGGTATCGATGACTTCCTAAACGTAAACTTAGCTGCAACCAGTCCAAACGCGACCAGCATTGCTTTTCAGGTTGCAAAATTAGGCTCAGACACCTTGTTAGACCTCGAGCTTTCTGCGCTGCAACAAGAGTCCAAAGCTGAGATTATCTCAAGCCCACGTTTGATCACTACCAATAAGAAGCCTGCCTATATTGAGCAGGGTACCGAGATACCTTATCTAGAGTCCTCATCAAGTGGTGCTACGACGGTAACGTTCAAAAAAGCAGTATTGAGTTTGAAGGTGACGCCACAAATTACACCGGATAACCGTCTTGTGTTGGACTTAAGCGTTACGCAAGATAGACCTGGACAAGTCGTGAAAACAGGCACTGGTGAAGCCGTTGCGATTGATACTCAGCGTATCGGGACGCAAGTGTTAGTAAATAACGGTGAAACCGTCGTTCTTGGTGGTATTTTCCAGCACAGCATTACTAACTCGGTGGACAAAGTGCCTTTGTTAGGCGATCTGCCACTATTAGGTGCGCTTTTCCGTCGAAGTTATGAAAATGTTGGCAAAAGTGAGCTGTTAATTTTCGTCACCCCTAAGGTGGTGATTCAGTAGTTCTACCTCGTGAAAAACTGATTAAATCAAAAATAAAGTTGCAATAGTGGCACCATGCTTGGATAATTTCGGGTCTTATCACGAATTATCTGTGAGGAACTGGTGCCACAAGCCTTGTAGAACAGCGATTTAGCTGTGTTTTCTTGTGGCGATCTTATTGAATCAATGTTGTAAATTACTGCTAAACATGGCTGAGAAACGTAATATTTTCCTTGTTGGCCCAATGGGCGCCGGCAAAAGTACAATTGGTAGACATCTAGCACAGCAACTGCATATGGAGTTTGTTGACTCCGATACAGTGATCGAAGAACGCACTGGTGCAGACATCTCTTGGGTTTTTGATGTAGAAGGTGAAGAAGGCTTCCGCAAGCGTGAAGAAGCGGTACTTGAAGACCTAACACAAGAGCAAGGCATCGTGCTTGCGACTGGCGGTGGCTCTGTTAAGAGCAAAGAAAACCGTAATCGTCTTTCGGCACGTGGTGTTGTTGTTTACTTAGAAACGACGATTGAAAAGCAACTTGCGCGCACAAACCGTGACAAGAAGCGTCCTCTACTTCAAACGGACAACCCTCGCGAAGTATTGGAGCAATTAGCTGAAGAACGTAATCCTCTGTATGAAGAAGTAGCGGATTACACTGTTCGCACTGACGATCAGAGTGCAAAAGTGGTAGCCAACCAGATCGTAAAAATGCTAGAAGAGAGATAAGTTTTTATCTTTTTTTAATTGGAGCAAACCGATGGAACGGATTACGGTCAACCTAGCTGAGCGTAGCTACCCAATCTCTATTGGCGCCGGGTTATTTGAGGACCCGGCGTACCTCTCTCAAGTTCTCTCAAACAAAAATGCAAAACAAAAAGTTGTTGTGATCAGTAATGTCACAGTGGCGCCTTTGTATGCTGACAAAATTTTAAAGCAACTCGAGCAGCTCGGTTGTAGTGCATCCTTGTTAGAATTGCCTGACGGCGAACAGTACAAAAACTTGGATGTGTTTAACCAAGTGATGAACTTCCTCCTCGAGGGGAATTACGCTCGTGATGTTGTGATCATCGCGTTAGGTGGTGGCGTTATTGGCGACCTTGTGGGTTTTGCTTCTGCCTGTTACCAGCGTGGGGTCGACTTTATTCAAATACCAACGACATTACTATCTCAAGTGGACTCTTCGGTGGGGGGAAAAACCGCGGTTAATCATCCGTTGGGTAAGAACATGATAGGTGCGTTTTACCAACCTAAAGCCGTGATCATCGATACCAACTGTTTATCGACGTTGCCTGAGCGTGAATTCGCAGCAGGTATCGCAGAAGTCATTAAGTACGGCATCATTTACGATGCAGACTTTTTTGTATGGTTGGAAGAAAACCTTGAACGCTTGTACGCGTTGGATGAAGAAGCGCTAACTTATGCCATTGCACGTTGCTGTGAAATAAAAGCGGAAGTGGTGGCTCAGGATGAGAAAGAATCGGGCATCCGCGCTCTGCTCAACTTAGGTCACACCTTTGGTCATGCGATTGAAGCTGAGCTTGGCTACGGCAATTGGCTGCATGGTGAAGCGGTTTCTGCTGGCACGGTTATGGCGGCCAAAACTTCGCATCTGCGCGGTCTTATCTCAGCAGAGCAATTTGAGCGTATTGTTGCGATTTTGCGTCGTGCCAAACTGCCTGTTCATACTCCAGAAAGTATGAGCTTCGATGACTTCCTCAAACATATGATGCGAGATAAAAAAGTCCTCTCTGGTCAATTAAGGTTAGTTCTACCTACAGGCATTGGTAGTGCCGAGGTCATTGCTGATACGACACAAGACGTACTCAAACAGGCGATAGACTTCGGTCGCGATATTTAACCTTGTAATGGCGCCTTTGGGCGTCATTCTTGTAGTGTATTAAGGTTATTAGATGAGTGTTGCTCACGTTCTGGAATTAGATTCTCAAATCGAGTTGCTTGATAGGTTAGGATTGCTGACTAATTTTGGTTCCAATTTCATTGCGATTAATGGTCATGATGGTTATGGAAAATCTTGGTTAGCGCAGCGATACCTTGAAGTGGGTGCCAGTAACAAGAATCAATGTTTGTTACTTTGTCATTCTAATCAAGATGATGTGCAGCGCCGCATCCTTATTTTGAGTCAACTGGTTTCGGACGCATTGTTTAATCAGCAAGAGCCTTTACTTGATAGCCTCGAAAGACTATTGGGTGATAAGCCTTGTGATATCGCGATTGTGGTTGATGATGCGCATTTATTAAGTGAGACGCTCGTTTCTGAGCTTTGGATGCTGGTTTTAGAGGCGCATCATAAGCCGAATTGGACCATCAATGTCTTATTATTTACGCAGTCTGGGCGCTTAGAAGGATTGCTGTCACGTCTCAGTTACGGACAAGAGATAAAGCCTGTTGAGCTTGATATTGATATGTTGTCCGAAGTGGAAGCCCGTCGTTTCTTTGAATCACTTGTTGCGCGCTATGTTGATGATGAGGCGGAGAAGCGGGTTCGAGATGCATTTAAAAAAGTTGACCCAGTACCGGGTGACATCATGGCGTTAGGAGAGATGAAAGTGGAAAAAAGGATCATTATCCGCTCGATTGTCGGTTCACCGCTGAATATTGCGTTAGTGGTATTAGCATTACTGTTGCTTGCTGCTGGTGGCTATTGGTGGATGTATAATCAACCAAGCCCTGATGATAAAGCGCAGCAAATTGCTGGTAGTTTAGAGCAAACGGCTATTCCAACTTTTGAAGAGTCAGGAATCAGTGCTGCGCAGTCTTCACTACAATCTGTGACTGATGACACTAGCAGTGGCCTTGATGGCTCTGGCGCGATTGATGATTCTGATTCATTACCGCCAGCAGTAACGGAAGAAGTGGCGAGCGTTGGCAGTGATGACAATCAACAGAGAGTGGTGATTGAGTCGAATGTGGTCGATGCATTGCTTGAAGGTAAAGCTGATTCAGCAGACACAAAAGCGATTGATGATGTCGTGGGCGTTGAGAAGCAAGACGCCACTGATGAAACCAGCTCACCCTTAATAAAAGTCGTAAAACCAAATCAAGGTATGACGCAAACTTCTGCTCAGCCAGAAGAAGACGGTGCGAAGCAGCCTGTGGTTAAGTTTTCATTTGCTCGCGAAGAATTAAAAGCACTATCACCAAGAGCCTATACACTGCAGCTTGCTGCTATGACGTCAATGGACGATGTACAAGCCTTCCTCGATGTGCATCATCTGAATAATCAAGTACGAATTTATCCTACCGTTCGCAATGACACCGAGTGGTATATCATCACATACCAAGATTATCCGACAATTCAAATGGCTCGCGATGCCGTTGCAAGCTTGCCTGATTCGGTTAAGTCGGTGAGTCCTTGGGCAAAATCACTCCGTCAGGTTCATCGCGAAATTGATCGAGTGAAATAAACCTGAGCTTCGCTGAAAAATATGTTACATTCCGCAGCCTTAATTTTTGGTCGATAGATAGAGCAGTAGATGAAAAAGCAACGAGCCTTTCTTAAATGGGCAGGAGGAAAATACGGACTGGTTGAAGACATCCAACGTCATTTACCGCCGGCTCGAAAGCTAGTTGAACCTTTTGTTGGCGCGGGCTCAGTGTTTCTGAATACCGACTATGACCATTACCTACTGGCAGATATCAATCCAGATCTGATCAATCTGTACAACCTACTAAAAGAGCGCCCTGAAGAGTATATCTCTGAAGCGAAGCGTTGGTTTGTCGCCGAGAATAACCGTAAAGAAGCTTACTTACACATTCGCGCTGAGTTTAATAAAACCGATGACGTGATGTACCGCTCTTTAGCGTTTTTGTACATGAACCGCTTTGGTTTTAATGGTCTATGCCGTTACAACAAAAAAGGCGGTTTTAACGTTCCGTTCGGTTCATATAAAAAGCCTTACTTCCCAGAGGCGGAATTGGAGTTTTTTGCCGAAAAAGCCAAGAAAGCCACGTTCGTTTGTGAAGGTTATCCAGAAACTTTTCGCCGAGCACGTAAGGGGAGTGTGGTGTATTGCGATCCTCCTTATGCACCGCTTTCAAACACGGCAAATTTCACCTCATACGCAGGTAATGGTTTCACGTTGGATGACCAGGCTGCATTAGCCGACATTGCTGAAAGAACGGCGACTGAGCGTGGTATTCCGGTTCTGATTTCTAACCACGACACTACGTTGACGCGTCGGTTGTATCACGGTGCAGATCTCAATGTAGTAAAAGTAAAGCGCACCATTAGCCGCAATGGCAGTGGTCGTAATAAAGTCGATGAGCTGCTTGCGCTTTTTCATGCCCCTGAGATGGATAAACCAAGCTCTTAGTTCTCACACTATTAAATCTAAATAGTGGATCTCCCCACTGGCTTCGGTAGAATTGCGCGCAGATTGTTTGCTCATTACTACTGAGGTCAGGTATGAAAGATTTTCTTATTGCTCCATCCATTTTATCGGCAGATTTTGCTCGTCTCGGTGAAGATGTCGAGAAAGTACTCGCAGCGGGTGCGGATGTGGTGCATTTCGACGTTATGGATAACCACTATGTACCAAACCTGACTTTTGGTGCACCTGTGTGTAAAGCACTACGCGATTACGGCATCACCGCACCAATCGATGTTCACCTAATGGTGAAACCGGTTGACCGCATTATTCCTGATTTCGCAAAAGCGGGTGCGTCGATGATTACATTCCATGTGGAAGCTTCTGATCATGTAGACCGTACACTGCAGTTAATTAAAGAGCACGGCTGTCAGGCTGGTGTGGTACTAAACCCAGCAACGCCACTTGCGAGCCTTGAGTTCATCATGGACAAAGTCGACATGATTCTACTAATGTCGGTTAACCCTGGCTTTGGTGGTCAATCATTCATTCCTCACACGCTAGATAAACTGCGTGCAGTTCGTAAGATGATCGATGAGTCTGGTCGCGATATCCGTTTAGAAATTGATGGCGGTGTGAAGGTTGACAACATTCGTGAAATCGCAGAAGCGGGCGCAGACATGTTTGTTGCAGGCTCGGCGATTTTCGGTCAGCCAGATTACAAACAAGTGATCGACCAAATGCGCACGGAACTGGCTGAAGTGAAATAAGTCCTGATATACGCGCGATAATGCCCTGATTTTAAAGGCTGTCACTTTATTGGCAGCCTTTGTTATTTCTAGCGTTGGATGAAATAAAATATCCCCTGCGTTGAGCAAATAATCACTTGCCTATTTTGCGCCCTTTCTGTACTATTCGTGCTCCTTAAACTCAGTCAATTATCTTTAGTTCCTTGCTTCCTCTGGACGACTGAGCCATTTGTGGAAGCTGAATAATCCGTAAGGAGCAACCAATGCGTCATTACGAAATCGTATTCATGGTGCACCCAGATCAAAGCGAGCAAGTTGCTGGCATGATCGAGCGTTACACTGGTTCAATCACTGAAGCTGGCGGTAAAATCCACCGTCTAGAAGACTGGGGCCGTCGTCAACTGGCTTACCCAATCAACAAGCTTCACAAAGCTCACTACGTTCTTATGAACGTTGAAGCTGACCAAGCTGTAATTGATGAGCTAGAAACTGCTTTCCGTTTCAACGATGCAGTTCTACGTAACATGATCATGCGTACTAAAGCAGCGATCACTGAGCAATCTATCATGCTTAAGCAAAAAGAAGAGCGTGCTCCACGTCGTGAAGAGCGTTCTGAAGCTAAGCCTGAAGCTAAATCAGAAGCTGCTGAGTAAGTTTTGTTATGACCAACCGAATGGAGCTGAGCGGCACCATTGCCAAACCGCCCATTCGTAGTAAAAGCCCTGGTGGCATTGAACACTGTCGGTTTTGGCTGGAGCATCGCTCTACTATTATCGAAGCTGACTTACCTCGACAAGTTTATTGTCGTATGCCGGTAGTCGTCAGCGGGCTTGGGTCACAAGCACTAACTCAGAATTTAGTTCAAGGCAGTAACATTAAGGTAAGTGGTTTTGTCACTTATCAAACCGGCCGAAATGGCGTGGGAAAATTAGTGTTACACGCCGACAACATTACTCAAATTTAAGATCAGGAGATAGCCCATGGCTCGTTTCTTCCGTCGTCGTAAATTCTGCCGTTTCACTGCAGAAGGCGTACAAGAGATTGATTACAAAGACGTAGCAACTCTTAAAAACTACATCACTGAAGCTGGTAAAATCGTACCTAGCCGTATCACTGGTACAAGCGCTAAGTACCAGCGTCAACTAGCACGTGCTATCAAGCGTTCACGCTACCTAGCTCTACTACCGTACACTGACAAGCATCAGTAATCGGTTCATTTTATTAAGAAAGAGGATTAAGCAATGCAAGTTATTCTACTTGATAAAATTGGTAACCTAGGTGGTCTTGGCGATACTGCAAACGTTAAATCTGGCTACGCTCGTAACTTCCTTATCCCACAAGGTAAAGCAGTTATGGCAACTAAAGCTAACGTTGAAATGTTTGAAGCTCGTCGTGCTGAACTAGAAGCTAAAGTTGCTGAGCAACTAGCTGCTGCAGAAGCTCGCGCAGAGAAAGTTAACGCTCTAGAAGCTGTAGTTATCGCTTCTAAAGCTGGTGACGAAGGCAAACTATTCGGTTCTATCGGTACTCGTGACATCGCTGACGCTATCACAGCTGCAGGCGTTGAAGTTGCTAAGAGCGAAGTTCGCCTTCCTGAAGGTGCTCTACGTACAACTGGTGAGTTCGAGATCAGCGTTCAACTTCACTCTGAAGTTTTCGCAACTGTGAACCTACAAGTTGTTGCTGCTGAGTAATTCAGTATCAAGACGAAATACTAAAAAGCACCTCTTCGGAGGTGCTTTTTTTATTTCTAAAACTGGGAGAAAAACGGGTTAAAAAGCGAAGAGTAAATTAACGGAAAATACGCTATCCGCTTTGCTTAAGCCTTCAGGTACTTTATCGTGATACTGACGAGAGTGTGCCAGTTTCAGTGCAATATCTTCAGTAATATCATTGGTCACGCTGAGTTCACTATCGGCCCGAGTGTTACTTTTACCTGTTACCAACGTAATATCAGCCGCGAAACTCAAATTATCTAGTGCGTGCCAAGTCGTATTGATATTCCCTCGAAAAATGCCTTCTCGAACGATATCGGGAAAGACAATGTCGTCATCATCGATCTCATCTAAATTTGGTTCTTGATAACGAAAACCAGGACCAACTTCTACCTCTAAAATGAAGTTTTCAGTGTAGGAAAACTGGTAACCCAAACCACCTGATAAGGTGTAGTCTTTAAAATAGGCACTGTAACGAGAATCCACCCCTTTAAAGCTGCCATACAAATACGTTTTAGGACCTAACTTGTAGTCACTCTGTAGGGCGTAGGTGGATGAGCGTTTGTCTTCTTCACCGTCTTTGTACAAGTTGTAGTACTTCCATTCACCATTAGAACGGTGTCGACCTGACGTATATTCAGCACTCAAACGAGCATTCAGGGAACGAGAGTCTGTGTTACCTGTGTGAGCTTGATAGCCGAACTCCACCTCGGTTTTTAATGGGTCGGGCACATCAATATTTTGCTCTGGCTGTACTGATTCGTCAGCATACGATGCACTAGCGCATAGTAAGCTAAAGCTAAGTAACCAGTATCGGGACACATCAACCTCGAACGTAATTAAAAAGGAGGGGCATGATACTGATACAGATATTTTGTTGGGTCAATGGTAGGTTAATTTTTATTAGAGCTGGGCGGAAGAACCAGGCTATTACTTGTGCGGTTCGCATGTTGATTTCTTAACAAGTAATTGTCGCTTCGGGGAAGCATCTCAGTTAGGTTAAGGTTATAATCGTGGGTCAATAGTAGTTATCGAGCAAAGTCATGGCGGAAAACAGAAATCGCAAACCTTCAGACAGTCAGGTCGACGCAATCAAAGTGCCACCTCACTCACTAGAAGCCGAGCAATCAGTAATTGGTGGTCTTTTACTGGACAATGAACGTTGGGACACCGTTGCCGAACGTGTTGTCAGCAGTGATTTCTATAGTCGTCCGCATCGCCTAATTTTTGAAGGTGTAAAAACCATTCTTGAAGCGGGCAAGCCTCTCGATCTTATTACTTTATCGGAATACCTGGAGCGTCACGAGCAATTAGAAGATGTGGGCGGTTTTGCTTACCTTGCAGATTTGGCGAAAAACACGCCAAGCGCCGCTAACATTAATGCGTACGCTGATATTGTTGCCGAACGTGCGATCGTCCGTGGTTTGATCGGTGTCGCGAATGAGATTGCGGATGCGGGTTACGATCCTCAAGGTCGAAGTTCGGAAGATCTGATTGATATGGCGGAGAGTAAAGTTTTCGCCATCGCTGAGTCACGAACCAGTGAAAACGAAGGGCCACAAAATGTTGATAACATCCTCGAAAAGACGTTAGAACGTATCGAGTTGTTATATAAAACACCGCAAGATGGTGTAACGGGTGTCGATACCGGTTTCACTGACCTCAATAAGAAAACCGCAGGTTTGCAAGGTTCTGATTTGGTGATTGTCGCGGCGCGTCCATCGATGGGTAAAACGACCTTTGCGATGAACTTGTGTGAAAATGCGGCCATGCAACAAGAGAAACCTGTGCTTATTTTCTCGCTAGAGATGCCGGCCGAGCAGTTGATGATGCGTATGTTGGCCTCTTTGTCTCGCGTTGACCAAACCAAGATCCGTACGGGTCAGCTGGATGACGAAGACTGGGCGCGTATTTCTTCTACTATGGGTATCTTGATGCAGAAGAAAAACATGTACATTGATGACAGCTCCGGTCTAACTCCGACCGAAGTGCGTTCACGCGCTCGCCGTATCGCACGTGAACATGGCGGTCTGTCGATGATCATGGTCGACTACCTTCAGCTTATGCGCGTGCCTGCACTCTCTGATAACCGTACGCTGGAAATCGCGGAGATTTCGCGCTCTCTGAAAGCTCTGGCAAAAGAGCTGAATGTGCCCGTCGTGGCGCTGTCTCAGCTTAACCGTTCCCTAGAGCAACGTTCAGATAAACGCCCAGTAAACTCGGACTTGCGTGAGTCGGGCTCTATCGAGCAGGATGCCGACTTGATCATGTTCATCTACCGTGACGAGGTGTATCACCCAGATAGCCCATACAAAGGCACGGCAGAAATCATCATTGGTAAGCAACGTAACGGCCCTATCGGCTCTGTGCGTCTCACCTTCCAAGGTCAACACTCGCGCTTTGACAACTACGCGGGTCCTGCATTCGATATTGATGATGAGTAACCCCATGAGCTATATGAAAGCGGCCAAGGCGTGCATTGATTTGTCTGCGTTGCAGCACAACTTACAGCGCGTGAAAGCGCAAGCGCCCCAAAGTAAAGTGATGGCTGTAGTGAAGGCCAATGGCTATGGTCATGGATTACGTCACGTTGCAAAACATGCCAACCATGCGGATGCCTTTGGCGTAGCTCGCATTGAAGAAGCGTTGCAACTGCGCGCTTGTGGCGTGGTAAAGCCAATTCTATTGCTAGAAGGTTTTTACTCCCCAGGTGACTTACCTGTTCTTGTGACGAACAACATTCAAACCGTGGTGCACTGTGAAGAGCAGCTTATCGCCTTGGAGCAAGCCGACCTTGAAACTCCGGTTGTCGTGTGGCTGAAGATTGACAGTGGCATGCACCGCCTTGGGGTTCGTCCTGAACAATATGATGAGTTTGTCACGCGGCTGAAGGAGTGCCCAAATGTAGCGAAACCGCTGCGTTACATGAGTCACTTTGGCTGTGCAGATGAGCTGGATAGCCATATCACTCCCCAACAGATTGAGCTGTTTAAGTCGTTGACCTCTGGTTGTCAGGGGGAGCGTTCACTTGCTGCATCTGCGGGGTTGTTGGCATGGCCTCAAAGCCATTTGGATTGGGTTCGTCCGGGCATCATCATGTATGGTGTATCGCCATTTGATGACAAGACCGCACAAGATCTGGGGTATCAACCCGTGATGACACTTAAATCCCATCTTATTGCGGTACGTGAAGTTAAGAAGGGCGAAAGTGTTGGCTACGGCGGTATGTGGACCAGTAAGCGAGATACAAAAGTCGGTGTCATCGCAGTAGGGTATGGCGACGGGTACCCAAGAAGTGCCCCGAACGGCACTCCGGTTTGGGTAAATGGTCGTAAAGTACCTATCGCAGGTCGAGTTTCTATGGATATGCTGACGGTCGATTTGGGACCAGATGCAACGGATAAAGTCAGCGACGAAGCGATTCTTTGGGGGAAAGAGCTCCCAGTAGAAGAAGTGGCGGGTCACATTGGTACCATTGCGTATGAACTCGTGACTAAGCTAACGCCTCGCGTCGAGATGGAGTACTCAAAATAAACAGCGAAAGGCTAACCTAAGGTTAGCCTTTGTTTTATCTACTCACCGTTAATCGTAGCAATAACGCGGCGGCCGCCGCCAAAGTCTCGGTGCTCACCCAAGTAAATGCCCTGCCATGTTCCTAAAGCTAATCGACCATTTTGGATTGGTATCGTCACACTACTGCCAAGCAGGGATGCTTTTATGTGTGCTGGCATGTCGTCATCCCCCTCATAGGTGTGCTGATAATAAGGAGCACGCTCTGGCACAAACTTATTGAAGTGCGCTTCCATATCCATACGCACGGTTGGATCAGCATTCTCATTTAAGGTCAAACTGGCGGAGGTATGTTGAATAAATAGGTGTAATAAACCTACCGAAAGCTCGTTTATTTGTGGTAATTGTTGTTCAATTTCATCAGTTATTAGGTGAAAACCGCGGCTTCTCGCTTTTAATTGCAGTGTTTTTTGTGCCCACATACGTGTTCCTTTGGAAATTTATAAATTGGCGTCTATCCTATTCCAATTAGAGCCTGTCATTAGTAAGTGATATGATTCTTGTCATCGTAAATGAATTGTTCATTTTCAGGGCAGGGAACGTGACCTAACTCAATGTGAGTGTAAATACTCTCAGTCATAATTGGCACCTGAAAAAAAATTACAAAGACTTGTTTTGTGGCAATTCGCCCAAACATCTAATTAATATTCTATTTGCTAAATCGGGGATTCCACAGTTTTCGCTAGACTGTAAGGAATGGAACCTACTGTAACATCGGGATAAAGACCATGTTGAAAAATATCAATCCAACGCAAACACAAGCTTGGAAAGCGCTAACGGCGCATTTCGAATCTGCACAAGATATGGATCTTAAAGAGTTATTTGCTCAAGACGCAGCGCGTTTCGACAAATACTCTGCACGTTTCGGCTCAGACATCCTAGTCGATTACTCAAAGAACCTCATCAATGAGGAAACTCTGAAGCACCTGTTCGCTCTTGCGAACGAGACTGAGCTGAAATCTGCAATTGAAGCGATGTTCAGTGGTGAAGCGATCAACCAAACAGAAGGTCGCGCTGTTCTTCACACTGCACTACGTAACCGCGCGAATACACCAGTAATGGTAGACGGCGAAGACGTAATGCCAGCAGTGAACGCGGTTCTAGAAAAAATGAAATCATTCACTGAACGCGTTATCGGCGGTGAGTGGAAAGGTTACACAGGTAAAGCAATTACAGATATCGTGAACATCGGTATCGGTGGTTCTGACCTTGGTCCTTACATGGTGACGGAAGCTCTAGCACCATACAAAAATCATCTAAACCTTCACTTCGTATCTAACGTTGATGGTACTCACATCGTTGAAACGTTGAAGAAAGTTAACCCAGAAACGACGCTATTCTTGATCGCGTCTAAGACGTTCACAACGCAAGAAACCATGACTAACGCGCACACTGCTCGTGATTGGTTTTTAGAGTCAGCGGGCGATCAAGCTCACGTGGCTAAGCACTTTGCTGCGCTTTCAACGAACGCGACAGCCGTGTCTGAGTTCGGTATTGATACCGCGAACATGTTCGAATTCTGGGACTGGGTTGGTGGCCGTTACTCACTATGGTCTGCAATCGGTTTATCAATCGCATTAGCGGTAGGTTACGACAACTTCGTTGAGCTGCTTGAAGGTGCTCACGAGATGGACAAGCACTTCGTATCAACAGACCTAGAAAGCAACATCCCTGTGATCCTTGCGCTTATCGGTATTTGGTACAACAACTTCCACGGTGCGGAATCAGAAGCTATCTTACCTTACGATCAGTACATGCACCGTTTCGCGGCGTACTTCCAGCAAGGTAACATGGAATCAAACGGTAAATACGTTGACCGTGAAGGCAATGCTGTGACTTACCAAACGGGCCCTATTATTTGGGGTGAACCAGGTACCAACGGTCAGCACGCGTTCTACCAACTGATTCACCAAGGCACTAAGCTGATCCCATGTGACTTCATTGCACCTGCAATCAGCCACAACCCAGCTAGCGATCATCACCAAAAACTGATGTCCAACTTCTTTGCGCAAACTGAAGCACTAGCGTTTGGTAAGAGTGAAGAAACCGTGAAAGAAGAGTTGGTGAAAGCAGGTAAGAACGCTGAAGAAGTGGCAGCGATTGCGCCATTCAAAGTGTTTGAAGGTAACCGTCCAACAAACTCTATCCTAGTGAAGCAAATCACGCCTCGTACGCTAGGTAACTTGATCGCAATGTACGAACACAAAATCTTCGTACAAGGTGTTATCTGGAACATCTTCAGCTTTGACCAATGGGGCGTGGAGCTAGGTAAACAACTGGCTAACCAAATCCTACCTGAGCTTGCAGACGAGTCTCAAATCAGCTCGCATGACAGCTCAACAAATGGTCTAATCAACGCATTTAAAGCGTTCAAAGCTTAATGTTTGGTTTGAATAGATAAAGAAAAGGTCAGCAAATGCTGACCTTTTTTATTGCCTGAGGCAAAAATAAAATAGGTTGGCCAGTGCCAACCTATTTTTTCTCTTTTATTCGAAGCAAATTTCGATAAAGGCATTTCCCCATTGGGAAGAGAAAGGCATGATGATGATTGATCCCTCACACTTGTGGCGAATCGTATGGCCTCGGCCAGAAACCACTACCGGTGTTGCCATATCAAAATCAAAACCACTTTCCGCCAGAATGCGTTTTGCACCACCAGTAACCATGTTGGTGATCTCACCCACCATATCGGTGACCTCTTCATTGAGTCCATTTGGACGCTCACCAAGCATGTTCTGCATGATTTCTAGAGCTAGCGCTTCATCAAAGGTAATCGACATTGAACCACGAGTTTGTGGACCTACCATGCCAATCAGACCAGAAACGTCACCTCGTGCGATCTCATCTTTTTTGATTCGCGGTTTTTGTGGCTTCAGCTCAAGAGAAGCCATGGTTTTTAGCACGTTCATTAAAGAAGCTAAAAACGGGTTTACAAATTCAGCGCGCATAACGTTCTTCTATACTTTTTCTTTCGTCTCGGAGGAACAGGCCTGGCATTCACCATGAGTTTCAATAACTTGGTTGGTCAGTTTGAATCCATGCTTCTCGGCGTTTTCGGCTAACAAGGATATCAGCGTCTCATCTTCGAGTTCAACGACATCACCACATTTATCGCAAATTAGTAATTGGAAAAAGTGCTGCTGAGTATTGAAAGAACAACAAGTAATAAAGCTATTTGTCGATTCCACTCGGTGGATGAAGCCTTGCTCTAGGAGAAAATCTAATGCTCGATAAACAGTGGGAGGCTTAGCCTGAGGCTCACTCTCTTTTAGTTGCTCCAATAGCTCATACGCACTTGAGGCGCGGCGATTAGAACAAATGAGTTCAAATACGCGTCGGCGTTGCGGAGTCAATCGTACTCCACGCTCTGCGCAGATACTTTCAATTTGTTCAATGATTGTTGGGTTCAAACCTTTCACCATAACTATCGGACGTGCTCTATGATAAATCATTTCTATACGAAGTTCGTTTAGAAATGCTTCATTTTACCCACTATCAGAACGAAAATCATGAATTAAAGCAAGTCGGTGGTGGTGTGAAGTCGGAATAGTCATCACAGAATGAATCAACGAGTGACAGATTCGTATTACTGCTGCGCATTCCTAAGCATTTGGCTAGCCAGCCAACCAAATCATTCTCGCTGAAACTAGCACCTAGAGGTGCTTGGGTATACAATACCCGACTTATTTTTTGAGCGTACTGCTGCGCTCGACCTTGGCAACATAAAAACGGGTGTTTATATCATGACTCATTCTTGCAGGCTCTCCGTAGCACCAATGTTGGACTGGACCCACTTTTAAGCTATTACTAGCCTCGTCTGTGAATCAAACGTACCAAATCCGTACTCATCTTTAATTAGCTTTCCTTTAATTCATCAAAGTTGTGTTGTTTTTACTTGTTTAAGCCCTTAAATGTATTAATTTTGGAGCATTTATCGCATGCTTGAATGAACTAGAAGTCTAACCAATACACTAAGTGTATGATATTATGGTTTTTTACAAGCTGGTTCTGTTGAAGTGCTTGATATCAAATCTGTTATCTTAGTGAAACAAGGAAAGTAAATGGTTGTTAGAGTCGTAACGAGACCCGCTCCCAAAAATCTCTGTATATATAGCGATCGGCACAGGTCTGAAACGTTGGACTACCTTAGATATATTGAGCACCAAGCTCTTGTTGAGCGTAAGAATATTGTTGTAGATCTTAGTACTGTTGAGATAGCTACTGCAGCGGCTTCTTTATTACTCTTCTCGTACGTCAATCGGATTCATTTGTTAACTGGTTCGATGGCAGCAATTAGTTTTAGGTTCCCTAAGCAAAGTGACAATGAAGAAGGGCACAAGTGGATTGTCAAAACCGGCTTATCTAGAGCATTAAAAGCTGGGAGTATTGATAAGCTAGATTCTCTTGTAGTTGATCAGCAGTTTTTTCAATCTTCAGCAACTCCTGAAGTTCATTTGTTTACAACGACAGAAATGCTGCAAGCGAATGCTCAGCTGAACTATGAACAATTTTCATTGTTAACAGGCGCGATTTCTGAGGCGATGCTTAATGTTAAGCATCATGCTTATACCTCGGAGAGGTTCGAAGAGTTTACTTCTTTATTAGGGCAACGTTGGTGGCAATGTGCTTGGTTCGATTCAGAAAGAAATTCTATTGTTTTTATCATTTATGATTTTGGATTAGGAATATATGAATCATATACGGGAAACTTTTCCTTTAACACAAGCCCTCAAGATCAAATGACTATGGTAAAAGATGCATTCCAGCAAGGTCGCAGTCGTTTAGGTTGGCCTGGTAGAGGAAATGGCTCACAAGATATTAAACGCCCAGTGTTTGCTGCAAACAATGGATGCTATGAGGAGCTTATCGTGTATACTGGAAAAGTACGTTATGAGTATACTAGCGACTATAGTGCGAACGTACGAGAGATAGTACTTGCGTCTGAGTACATGCCAGGAACATTAGTACAGTGGGAGCTATGTTTGTAATGGAGGCAATATGATGATTACAATTGATTTAGCGAGAGACTTTTCTCGAACACCATTCGGCAGATACTTATCAGATAGCCCAAATAGTGCAGAGAAGTTCCGAGATGATTTTCTATTACCTGCCTTTACAAAGCGTCCAGTAGAAAAAGTTGTAGTAGATTTTTCAGGAATCTCTATGGGATTAGGTTCTTCATTTTTGGAGGAAGCTTTCGGAGGACTTGTTAGACAAGGTGTTCCTGCAAAATTAATCATAGACAACCTAGAAATCAAAAGTAGATTACCAATTTACACTAAGCAAATTACGGAGTACGTATTAGCTGCTGAGCATGAGGCGAAAGCTTGATGGCGGGAGAAGTAACAGCTAATGCTGTGTCAGGTGATGTTAACACGTTGGTAGAGCTAGGTAGTTACTCTTGGTTGCTATCGCTGTTCATTGTTATAGTTGGTTGGTATGTAATCTATAGAAATGCTTGTAAAATTGCTACTCGTGCAGAAACGAAAGCTCTTGTGGATGCTGCTTTAAGTCAATTAGAATCCGCAACTAAATTATCTTTAGAATACTGGCTGTCGGGACGCAGAGTACGTGATGATTTTGCTACTTATGAGTTAACTATTATGGGTAGCATTACCCGATTGGCAATTACCATTGAGGTCCTCGAAAAAAGAGGATTAGAAGTAGTCCCAATTAACGATATGCTCGCTGAATTCAGTAAAGCAACGACTTTGGATGCTGAGCGAGCTAACTCATTGGCACCTGATGAAGTGCACTTCCGTGCCAGTGAAGTGAATGAGGTGAGTATGGATGTCACTACAAAGTTGTTAGATAGTTTCCATGCGAAATATAAACCGAGTAAGGTTTAAGGTTAATTTATTGACTGACAATGTTATTAGGCTAACACGTAGTGTTAGCCTTTTTGTTGCAGATTTACATTCTCTGTCCTGACCAAACTACTTCACCGATGATCTCAAAATCGGCTCCTTCAATATCTTTCTTTCCAAGTTCCCAAGCTTCATAAGAGCTATTGTCACTAACTACCTTGATACCGTTTGATAAGAGTTGCAGTCTCTTCTTTGAATCTGAGCAATATGTAATCTCTTAGCATGCGTATTACGTATTGCTTTGTGCGTCCAGTTTTATCCCGTAAGTCTCTATCACCAATGAACATATCGATCAGTACGTATAGCGGTAGGGATTTTTGATGAGAGAAGTTCGGATCTTCAAGCTCACTCACCCGCTTTAATGCGTAGGTTCTAACGAGCTCTTTTTTTCTGAATGTTTTCGATTCCCTGTGTATAATCGCCGAATTCTTTTTGACTACTATGTCCACTGTGAAGCGTGGTTCACCGCTTTTTAGTGTTCTTTTTAATGCTAAATGACGCCTTGTCCTACTCCTGGGATACGCACTATATGCGTACTGAGTGGATTAATTGGGGGGCAATTCTAGCAAGTCTCTGTATATATACAGTGTATAGATTTCGAGTAACACCTTATGAAACCTGACAATACTAGTAAATACGCGGCTAACCGCTTATCTGTTGCACCAATGTTGGATTGGACAGATCGTCATTGTCGCTACTTCCATCGTTTAATGACCAAAGAAACCCTGCTGTACACCGAAATGGTGACCACAGGCGCGATCATTCATGGAAAAGGGGATTTCCTTGCTTATAACGAAGAAGAGCATCCGTTGGCCCTTCAGTTGGGTGGTTCAAACCCAGAAGACTTGGCAAAGTGTGCCAAACTGGCTCAAGAGCGTGGCTACGATGAGGTTAACCTCAATGTGGGTTGCCCGTCTGACCGTGTACAAAACGGTCGCTTTGGTGCTTGCCTGATGGCGGAGCCGCAATTGGTCGCGGAGTGTGTCGCTGCAATGAAAGAGGTGGTTGATGTTCCTGTTACGGTTAAAACACGTATCGGCATTGACGATCAAGATTCTTATGAGTTCCTAACGGACTTCGTATCGATCGTCTCTGAGAAAGGCGGCTGTGAGCAGTTCACTATTCACGCGCGTAAAGCGTGGCTAAGTGGTCTGAGCCCGAAAGAAAACCGCGAGATTCCGCCGCTGGACTACCCACGTGCTTACCAATTGAAGCAAGATTTTTCTCACTTAACTATTGCTATTAATGGTGGTGTGAAATCTCTGGAAGAAGCCAAAGCACATCTTCAGCATCTTGATGGTGTGATGATTGGTCGTGAGGCTTACCAAAGCCCATATCTACTGGCATCGGTAGATCAAGAGTTATTTGGCTCTAATGCTCCAGTGAAGAAACGCAGCGAAATTGTTGAAGAAATGTACCCATACATTGAAGCGCAATTAGCTAAAGGTGCGTACCTTGGTCATATTACCCGTCATATGTTAGGTTTATTCCAAAGCATGCCAGGTGCTCGTCAATGGCGTCGTCATATCAGTGAAAATGCGCACAAGCCGGGTTCTGGTTTAGAAGTGCTGCAAGACGCGTTAGCGAAGATTCCAAAAGAATTGAATGTGTAAAATTCACCAGTGGTTGGCTAAAATTGCCAACTAAAGAATGATAAAGCCAGAGTGCAGAAATGCCTCTGGCTTTGTTTTTGAATAAAAATCATTGTGTTATCGATATCTTGGTAAGTTGGTATGGAAACTGCTCTGTTTATTAAAAACAAATGGAGAAGTGATTATGTTGGAGCTAATCTTTATTTTAGTCTTTGCGGCGACCCTATTGGTTACTGGTATCACAATGATGACCGTATTCGCAGCAACCGGTATCGCGTTAGTTGTGATGTTTTTACTGGGAATGGTCGGAGCGGTACTCAAACTATTGCCATGGTTAATCGTGATTGCATTGGGTGTTTGGTTCTTCAAGAATTACGTTGCCCAGCCCCGCTATAAATAATGAGTGACATGATTTAGTTGATAGAGAGACGTGAGAGTATGGTATATTTCCTCTCACGTCTTCAACGTGAACATCAGCTATCTCGGAGTACACACTACATGACAAATAAAGCGACCATCGCTTTAACAGCATTATCGTTGGCAGTATCTTTTCCTGTTTTTGCAGAATATTCTGTATCGGCGAAAGTCGGCGCAGAGATCTGGGCTGCTGACACTAAAGTAAATGAAGTAAGACGAGATAGCAGCACAACAGGCGCATTTTACGCGGCGATTGAGCATGATGTGAAATACGTTCCTAATGCGCGTTTTCGTTACTCGAGCATTGATGCTGATTATATGGGGTTCGATAAGCTCGATTTCACCATGTACTACCAAGTTCTGGAGCATGATTTATTGCATTTTGATGCGGGTGTTACATTCAGTAATTTAAGTGACACTAAATACATTGATGCTGGCTCAAACAAGCGTATAGAAGAGTTTGATGAGCTGATTTGGGCTTGGTACGGTTACGCAGAGATTCAAGTTCCGGACACAAATTTTGATGTGATTGGTGAGATAAACTTTGGTGACAACAAAGGTATCAAAAGTACCGACTTCATGGCCGGTGTTCAATACCATGTACCGCTCGAAAAAGCTCAACTGGCTTTTCGTGGTGGTTACCGCGTGATTGATTTGGAGTCCGAGAAATTCATGTCGGATCTAGGGAAAGAGTTTATTTTTGCTAACGGCTTTTTTGTGAGTGCAGAATACGCATTCTAAATGCAGCCAGATTAGATACTCGATTTTTTAAAACGTCGCTTTATAAGCGGCGTTTTTTTATATCACTTCATTATATCCAATCGAATTTTCTGCCTATTTTGCTGACTTAGACCATGCTTACCTAGGAGCAATGTGAAAGTTAAAGCAGGGATAGCGATGACAATAAACGAACTAAGACATCTATTCCGTGAAAACCAGCTTGTCGAAGCGATTATTGAACCTGCAATCCAAGAGGGTGGCTGGGTTGTGGAGTTCAGACATGCGCGCGGTGGTTTTGTTTTTCTGACGGACAGTCATGGTGAAGAATGTCTTTATGAAGATTTGGATGCAGCGTCAAAATCGGCAATGGCAGTAGGCTTTCAACAAGTCCGCATTGAAGATCGATGAGCAAAAAGTAAGCCGTTCTTACTTCCAAAAAGTTATAAAACATTCACTTCTATTCTTTCTTGTTATTAAGGAGAGTGGGTACTCTATCGTCACGCAATGAATAGGGATGTCGTGATAATGTCTTTTCAAAAGAATGAGTATTCTCACAAGAATGTGTCTGAAGATAATAATGGGCAAGGAGGAACTCCTCCAATCGCAAGCCCTCTGAATGACCAACAAATTAGCTCACTCCAACAAACTGTCTCTGAGTTGTCTTCACAGCAACTTGCTTGGGTCAGTGGGTATTTTTGGGGATTAGCTCAAAATCAACCAAATACAGCGGTAACGCCAATTGCACAAGCGACGGCAGCCGTATCAGCGAAGCCTGCAGGTAAGTTGAGTATTATTTTTGCTTCCCAAACTGGCAACGCTAAAGGCGTTGCTGAAGCTCTAGAGCAGGAGGCAAAAGCAGAAGGAATTGCTGTCGAACTTTTTGATGCAAGTGATTACAAAGGTAAAAACTTAGCCAAAGAAACACATGTCATTATTGTGGCATCGACGAATGGCGAAGGCGAAGCACCAGATAACGCTATAGAGCTACACGAGTTTTTGCAATCTAAGAAAGCTCCTAAGCTGTCGAACCTTCAATATGGCGTTATTGCTCTGGGTGACTCGAGCTACGAATTCTTCTGCCAAACCGGTAAAGACTTCGACGCTTACCTATCAAAGTTAGGCGCGACCCCATTTATCGATCGTCTTGATTGCGATGTGGATTATGAAGCACCAGCAGCTGAATGGCGTAAGAATGCGTTAGGTAAGGTAAAAGATACGCTTTCTTCTGGCACTGAAGCGGATGTGGTTCAACTTCCTGTGGGTCAGGCGGCGACTGCGCACTCTCCTTACAATAAACAAAACCCATACACAGCGACGTTACTGACCAGTCAAAAAATCACGGGTCGTGATTCTGGAAAGGATGTTCGTCATATAGAAATTGACTTGGAAGGTTCAGGGTTAACGTATCAGCCTGGTGATGCGCTAGGTGTGTGGTTTGAAAATAGTTCAGAACTTGCTAATGCCATTCTTGGTAAGGTCGGTTTGTCTGGGGTTGAAACCGTTGATGTTGATGGCGAAAGCTTGTCAATCCATAGTGCTCTCGTGAGTAAATATGAAATCACAACATCTAACCCACAGCTCATCACAAAGTTTGCCGAGTTATCCGGTAGTAAGAAGCTACAAAAGCTGGTTGACGATAAAGATAAACTTCGCGAGTACTCTGCCAATACTCAAATTGTTGATGTATTGGCAGAGAAGAAAACCAAGTTAACCGCAGATGAGTTGATTAGTTTGCTTCGTCGTCTTACTCCTCGCCTTTACTCTATTGCATCAAGCCAAGAAGAGGTCGATGAAGAAGTACACCTAACGGTTGCTTTGGTTGAGTACGAACAAAACGACGAAAAACGATATGGTGGTGCGTCGAGCTTCTTAGCACAGCGTCTCGAAGAGGGAGATGAAGTTAAAGTATTTGTTGAGCATAACAACAACTTTAAACTGCCGGAAGATGATAGCACTCCAATTATCATGGTTGGTCCAGGCACAGGGATCGCACCATTCCGTAGCTTTATTCAGGAGCGTGAAAACCGCGATGCTGAAGGCAAAAACTGGTTGTTCTTTGGTGATCGTACTTTCACTCAAGACTTCTTATACCAAGTTGAATGGCAAAAGTACCTCAAGTCAGGAGTACTAAGCCGATTGGATGTTGCTTTTAGTCGTGACCAAGTAGAAAAAGTTTACGTACAACATCGCATCTTAGAAAACGCAGCTCAAGTGTGGCAGTGGATCCAAGAAGGCGCTTATATCTATGTCTGCGGTGATGCCACTCGTATGGCAAAAGATGTGCACGACGCACTGGTTATCGTTGCTGAACAAGAAGGCAAGATGCCGCGTGACGATGCGGAACAATTTATTAATGACCTACGTAAAGCGAAACGTTATCAGAGGGATGTGTACTAATGACTTTTTCTACGGACAATAATAAGCAGGTTGTATTAGGTGAAGAGTTAGGGCCGCTATCTGATAACGAGCGCCTGAAGCGAGAAAGTAACTTATTACGTGGCACCATTGAGCAAGATTTACAGGACCGTATTACTGGTGGCTTTACTGCCGACAACTTCCAGTTAATTCGTTTCCACGGTATGTATCAACAAGACGACCGTGATATCCGTAATGAACGCACAAAGCAAAAACTGGAACCATTACATAATGTGATGCTTCGTGCTCGTATGCCTGGAGGCATCATCACGCCAACGCAATGGTTAGCGATCGACAAGTTCGCAACGGAGCACTCTTTATATGGAAGTATTCGTCTGACGACTCGCCAAACGTTCCAGTTTCATGGGGTATTAAAACCGAATATTAAGTTGATGCATCAAACGCTCAACAGTATTGGCATTGATTCGATTGCAACCGCGGGTGATGTAAACCGTAACGTGTTGTGTACCACTAACCCGGTCGAATCAGAACTTCATCAAGAAGCTTATGAATGGGCGAAGAAGATCAGTGAACACCTGCTTCCAAAAACACGTGCTTACGCTGAGATTTGGCTGGACGGTGAGAAAGTAGAAAGCACTGAAGAAGATGAGCCTATTCTGGGTAAAAACTATTTACCGCGTAAGTTTAAAACGACGGTGGTGATCCCACCGCAAAATGACGTAGACGTGCATGCCAATGATCTTAACTTCGTAGCAATTGCGGATAACGGCAAGTTGGTTGGTTTTAACGTCCTAGTCGGCGGCGGCTTAGCGATGACGCATGGCGATACGTCAACCTACCCACGCCGTGCGGACGATTTCGGTTTCATCCCACTAGAAAAAACACTTGATGTGGCGGCTGCGGTTGTCACAACTCAGCGCGACTGGGGTAACCGTTCAAACCGTAAGAACGCAAAAACCAAATACACATTGGATCGTGTAGGTAGCGATGTCTTTAAAGCGGAAGTCGAGAAACGTGCTGGTGTTAAGTTTGAGCAAAGTCGTCCATATGAATTCACGGAACGTGGTGACCGTATTGGTTGGGTAGAAGGAATTGATGGTAAACATCACTTAGCACTTTTCATCGAAAATGGTCGTCTGCTGGACTTCCCAGGTAAACCACTTAAAACGGGTGTTGCTGAAATTGCCAAAATCCATAAAGGCGATTTCCGTATGACTGCCAACCAGAACTTAATTGTTGCGGGGGTACCTAAAAGCGAAAAAGCGAAGATCGAAAAGATCGCTCGTGAACATGGCTTGATGGATGACAATATCAGTGAGCAGCGCAAAAACTCAATGGCGTGTGTTGCCTTTCCAACGTGTCCGCTAGCGATGGCAGAGGCAGAGCGTTTCCTTCCTCAGTTTGTTACTGATGTGGAGGGGATTTTGGAAAAGCACAACCTACCAGAAAATGACAACATCATTTTGCGTGTAACTGGGTGTCCAAACGGTTGTGGTCGTGCCATGTTGGCTGAAATTGGTTTAGTTGGTAAAGCGCCAGGTCGTTACAACCTACATTTAGGTGGTAACCGTGCTGGTACTCGAGTACCAAAAATGTACAAAGAGAACATCACGGATAAGCAAATATTAGAAGAGATTGATCTGCTGGTGGCTCGATGGTCGAAAGAGCGTGAAGAAGGCGAAGCCTTCGGCGATTTCACTATTCGTGCTGGCATTATCCAAGAAGTGCTCGTATCAAAGAGGGACTTTCATGCTTGATTCTGTAGCATCCAAGCTGGAGCTCACAGAGTTACTGACATTAACAAAGACGGAGCAAATCCTCCGTCTTGCTCAAATTAATGTCGAGCTCGAAAAGCTTTCAGCACAAGAGAGAGTAGCGTGGGCTTTAGATAATCTAGAAGGCGAGTTCGCGGTTTCTTCTAGTTTTGGTATTCAAGCCGCGGTTATGCTTCATTTAGTTACTCGCGCCAAAGCGGATATCCCCGTCATTCTAACCGATACTGGTTACCTGTTTGCTGAGACGTACCGATTTATCGATGAGCTGACAGATGCTCTCAACCTAAATTTAAAAGTTTATCGAGCCAAAGAAAGTGCGAATTGGCAAGAAGCTCGATATGGAAAATTATGGGAGCAGGGGGTAGAGGGAATTGAAAAATACAACAAGCTCAATAAAGTTGAGCCGATGCGTCGAGCGTTAAAAGAGCTTAATGTTGGAACGTGGTTCTCTGGACTGCGTCGAGAGCAAAGTAAATCTCGTGCAGGTTTACCGATTCTATCAATTCAGAACGGTGTGTTTAAATTTCTACCAGTAATTGATTGGACTAATAAAGACGTTCATTACTACTTAGAACAACACGGCCTTAAATACCACCCATTGTGGGATGAAGGTTACCTTTCAGTTGGTGATACACATACCACTCGTAAATGGGAGCCGGGAATGTCAGAGGAAGAAACTCGATTCTTTGGTTTAAAACGAGAGTGTGGTTTACATGAAGATG
>Ga0207798_100045_pt1 | contig 70138 bp, 40 predicted proteins | sample TtanPargueraPR_8_FD_187278 | JGI IMG/M metagenome (GOLD analysis project Ga0207798, IMG submission 187278) | Anaerobic enrichment media microbial communities from Bioluminiscent Bay, La Parguera, Puerto Rico - Tt and E1 (SPAdes) | ecosystem: Environmental > Aquatic > Marine > Unclassified ... | reverse complement strand
GTGTTGATGCTCCCCATAACTTCCTCCAAACACCTGTATGATGCTAAGTGCTTATAAGTATAGATCAGCAGACAAACAGGACATTTCTACTTTGCTGAGGACAGGACATTTTAAAATGGGATTGACAGATATAGGGATTCCTGTGGACTTGAAATCACTAAGACCAATCCAGTGCAAGCCATTGAGATTCCAGACAATCCGAGCCCATTAAACTTTTTTGCAATTCCTTCCCATACTGCTTTTATCTGCGGATTATCATTGCGAGATGATTGGTTTATGCTAACCTGTAGCCCTGCATTCCCAACCGATTACACGAGAGCCACTTCATTTTCATCTAGTTCATAGAGTATGAAAGCTTTGCGCTCTTGCTGCCCGATGCTTCTAATCAACATTGCAATCACGAACCTGTGGCTATATGAAGCCGAATATACTTTTCTGGATATTTATAACGATAGCGTTTTCCTTTCCTCAAGTTGGATTTCACATACCGACAAACTTTTTTGTCACCACTACTGGTTACTCTTTTTATTACTGCTTTTTTACCTTTGTGTTCCATCTCTATCATGACATCACAATAACCTTGGTAGTCATCAAATTTATTAACTGCTTTCCTTTGAATCTTAGTTTTAATCTTTTTAGCCAATGGATTCGTTTCCGAGTCGTCAGACAAAGCTGAAGCACTTACAAAGAGAAAGACCATTAAAGTTACAACGTATCGCATAGTTTAAGTCCGTTTATCTTATTGATTAATCAATGATAAATAATTTTTCTATAGATACGAAAATGGGACGCTATATTGCGTCCCATTTAACACGATTAAGTAACTGATATGTAATTAAGCTCGCTTCTTGCCTTTGCTCGCTTTGAACCCTTGATGCGGAAAAACGTTGCGAATCCGCTGTTGGATTTTTTTGGGAACGTCCTTGGAAAAGCTCAAACGCATGCCAGTTCGTTGGCTATATACCTTCATTTCACCACTAAACGGATTATGTTCACTAATATCTTGTAAGTTATGTTTGAAAGAAGGTGGTAGATGCCCTTTTACGTTACTGATATGGCCGTTATCAAACTTTACTTTTAGCACTGGTCTATCAACTGCGATCAACCAAAAGATTACGATGGCAGCAATTAAGATTACATATAACATTTGGCACTCCCTATCCTAGCTAGATAGCAATTTACTCAAATCCTCTTTGATCGAGGTAACTTTTTGACTCGCTTTTTCACTTCTCGATGCTTCAGAAAGTAGATATTCAATTGCGTCAGATAATGTACAACCGAGCTCGGTTGCTCTGCTAGAAAGCTTTTCCCAAACTCGATAATCTAAGTCAATGGACTTTTTCTTTGTATGGACTTGCTCTGCATTGAAATGACGCTTCCTTTTCGCTCGGATAGCCTGCTTGAGTTTGTTGTCCAACTCTTCTGACATGTGGTTTTCTATCCAAGCTAATACAAGCGTAGGTTCGTGTTCAAGGCGTTTTAGCTCTGCAACCGCGGCATCTGCTTCACTTGTATCAATATGTCGGGTAATCGCTTCACCATCTTTCCATTTCTTGATGAGATACTTCCATTTCCACCCACACTCTAGATTCTCAAGCTGCTGATATTTCATTTATTCCGACCCATAAACATAACCTAGTGACAGCGTAACCCAGATAATTTACTTGGGCAAATAAAACTCTTAGAAGTATCGATGTTGATCACTCATTTGTCTAAGTATTGTTCATTGAGTGTTGAATGCCGTGAGCGAACCAAATTGGTGCTAGGGTGTTATAGTCCATTTCGTTATAATGTCGGCAAGATTGAATTACGATGAATTTTAATGAACCAACTTAATTGGCAAGACGTAACACCTTCACTTGAGCAGTACGAAGCACTTTTAAAGTCTGCACCTTCGTTACCAAAGAAGTCTTTTACTGATCTTCAACCGAGGATGTCGGCAACGATATCTCGCTTTTCCAAAATGTCGGGATTGACACGCGTGCTACTCATTAACTGCGTCGATAATTCTGTCTATAGAGAGTTCATCAGTAAAGCTCTTCAGAGTCATTCTAACGCTGCGATTGTTTTGTCGGAATCACTTGATGCCAAACGTTTATTTGACCGTTACAGTGTTGATGTAAGTGGTGATATTGCCTTCCAACCTGGCTTGATTTCACAAGCTGACGACGGTTATTTGATTGTACCTGCTAATCTCATTCTGGCTAACCCGGGACTTTGGCCGAATATAAAGTCTGCAATTCAACAAAACCTTATCGAGCCACTGAACCTAAGCCCTACTCGCTTACCTACTTCAGTACCGCCATCTAAAGCTTATGATGTAAAACTGATTGTAACTGGGGAAAGAAGTCAGTTAGCAGAGCTAGAATATATCGACGAGGACTTTTGTTCAGGCTTTGCCATGTATACCGAAGTTGAAGAAGATATTCATTTGTCAGAGCAGAATTTGACAGATTACTTTGGTTTGGTGAACTGGATATGTTCTCAATATCAGCTGCCTCATTTAACGGAATGTGGCTTTAGAAGACTATTGCTAGCTGGTATGAGATTTACTGAAGATCAACATTATTTGCCGTTAGGTGTAATGTGGCATTCTCAACTTCTAACACTTGCCAGCCAGTTCAGTGATGGCCAAACATTAGATTACGAGTCATTAGATAAAGCGATTGACGACAAGTATTACCGCGAATCCTATCTTCCTCAGCGTGCCGTGTACGATATTTTAGATGGACAAGTCATCATTGAGACAACTGGGGAGCAAGTTGGCCAAATCAATGGCCTAACCGTCATCGATATGGCTGGACACCCTGTCAGCTATGGTGAGCCTGCCAGAATATCGTGTGTAATTCACTTTGGTGATGGCGATGTTTCCGATGTTGAGCGCAAAGCTGAGCTTGGAGGCAATCTACATGCGAAAGGCATGATGATTATGCAAGCTTTCTTAAGCTCTGCTCTAAAACTGGATGAACCACTGCCTTACTCTGCCTCAATTGTATTTGAACAGTCTTATAGTGAAGTTGACGGTGACAGCGCATCTCTCGCAGAACTTTGTTGCTTGGTGAGTGCGTTATCTGAATCTCCAATTAATCAACAAGTTGCGGTTACAGGAGCCGTCGATCAGTTTGGTCGAGTGCAAGCAGTCGGTGGCTTGAACGAGAAAATTGAAGGTTTTTATCAGGTTTGTAAACATCAGGGTTTTACGGGAAATCAAGGCGTTGTCATGCCGAAATCAAACCTTAAACACCTTGCATTACATAAAGATGTAATAGAAAGCATTAAAAATGGTGAGTTCCATATTTGGTCCGTCTCTACGGTAGATGAAGCTATTCCGATTGTTATGAATAAACCTTTTAGAGGCGAAGACGAGAGCATTATTGGCAAAATAGCGGAACGTATTGAAAACTTTGAAAGACATGAGCATCCAGAAGGAATTGTGCAGCGCATCAAAAACTGGTTTGTCTAGTACTGATCGGAGTTGTTTAGCGTACACGTGTTCACTAAGATGCAGCTATCAAAAATTGGAGTAATTGATAATGCAAAACAAACGTGATTCTTATAACCGTGACGATCTACTTGCTTCTAGCCAAGGGGAACTGTTTGGGCCTGGTTACCCTCAGCTTCCTGCGCCAAACATGCTAATGATGGATCGTATTACTAAAATGTCTGAGACAGAGGGCGATTTTGGTAAAGGTTTGATCTTGGCGGAATTGGATATTACTCCAGATTTGTGGTTCTTTGATTGCCACTTCCCTGGTGATCCAGTAATGCCTGGCTGCCTTGGCCTTGACGCGATGTGGCAACTTGTTGGCTTCTTCCTTGGCTGGGTTGGCGGTAAAGGTAAAGGTCGCGCTCTAGGTGTTGGTGAAGTGAAGTTTACAGGCCAAATCCTACCGACGGCGAAAAAAGTAACCTACGAAATCCATATGAAACGCGTCGTAAATCGTAAACTAGTAATGGGTTTGGCTGACGGTCGTGTATGCGTAGATGGCAAAGAAATCTACGTTGCGAAAGATTTGAAAGTTGGTTTGTTCCAAGACACTTCAAACTTCTAATCACGACTTTAATCGATTTATAAAGGCTCCTATTTAGGGGCCTTTTTGTTTGCCTAGTCTATAAATGTAGAAAAGGCTCCGTAGAGCCCTTTCGAATCCTTCTTTTTGTATGTGGAGAGTTTATTTGTAGAGACCAGATTGTCTTTCATCTCTGGCATCACGCCAACCACCTAACCAATACGACCGAGCATCAACTTGTTGATATGGGCAAGCCTCTTGAGACCTTCCATTCAACCCAGCTTTATAGCCTTGAGATTGAGCTCGTTCTAGGCGATCACGCTTTTGTCTCTTCATAGTTAATTCCTCATACAGGTCCATTTACTAACGTACAGCTGTTATTGTGAAACTTTGATGGAGTTTTTATGACTCCACTTATAAGAATCGATCAAGTTGAGTGATTTCTCAAGGCATAAAAAAAGCAGAGGCTCAAATGTGTGAGCCTCTGCTTGATTTAAAAATTACTGACGATTTTTGACTATTTTCTACGGAACCCAAACAATCCAAGCATGGTCAAAGCTAACCAACCAAGGCCTGCACCTTGACGCTCTGTTGTCGTTGAGTCAACGCTTCGAGACACAATGTCCTTCTCAGTCGCACCTGCAATAGGCACCAATTTTACAGCTACGATTTGCTCATCAGAACTACATGTCGCATTGTTTGCTGTTGTACTGTAACCGCCAGCACATTTCATCGCGGTACCAGAAATCACACCTGCATCGTTGATATCGGTTGCGTCAATGATACGGAACTGGTTGTTTTGTTCAGAGTAGTCACCGCCATTAGTCAAACTATCTAGGAACCAAGCTTTTCCATTAAATAGTGTTGAAGCACGTTCACTAGTCTCACCACCTACACTGTATGGGTAGATAAAACCGCGCTTACGACGTGGCTTGCCATCGTCTTCACGCGTCGTTTCCGCATCAAGTTGCCCAACGATTTCATTGTAAGAGTTGATACCGCCCATCTTACCGCCTGCACCGCTAAAGAAAATACCTGTAGTTGGGTAAAAAGCGTTAATAGAATCCTTACGAACATCATTTACGATAAAGAGACGATTTGGAGCAGAGCCCGTTGGCATTAGATATCCGCCCGAACGTTTTGCTTCACCAATAGCAACAAAATTTGAGTTAACATCGGTTAATCGTGAGTTTGTATGAACCGTATCATCGCCCTCACGCTGTCTCGCTCCTACAACAACTTTGTTTTTCCAAGTTGCGTTTTCAACGCTACCTTCTGCCTCTAGGGTTCCGACAAAAACAGTAGCATTCAGATAGTTATCATCACTGTATGTGTTGTAACCCACGCCGTAAACCGTTGTTCCATCTGTGACAAGGTCACGCATGCTTCCTTGAGCCAGTCTTTCTCCATCTTTAGATGTGCCACTTGGCCAAGCCAACTCGCTGACGGTTCCACTTTGATCCCAAATAGCTGCTTTCGATGTGTGGTGAGCGCCATTGGTATTGCTTGCTGTTCGAGATACACTACCAACGGTAAAAGTGCCATCGGTTTTCCAAGCGTGGCTTTGCACAACGCTTGCGTCGTTATCACCTGTAACAAAATTTGGTTCAATAGGTGCTACGACTGTATTTCTTGTTTCCAGTGTCGACTTGTTTTCACTGTTGACTTTACTTTGATTACCGACAGCTGCACCATCTTCGGTAAGCTGATTGATAACATTGTTATATTCATTTTTATAAGCAGCAGAATCGCCTTCTACAAATGCTAACGCATTAGAAGTAAAGTCTTTACTACGCTCTTTGTTCCATGGGGTCCAGTTTACAGAAGCCCAAGAGTCACAAGTAGAATAGCGAAGCTGGTTATAACAGTAACGTTCAAAATCTTTGAGTTCTTGGATGTAATAAAAGCCCGCGTCCAATCCAAATGGAATTTCCTCACGATAGCTATTTCCATCCACAGCTTGTGTTGCTGAAATAGGTGTTGTGCGAGTTTCCATCGCAAGCTTAAATTGGTCTGGTGTACAGTTTGCTGCCGCATCAAAACAGCCCAAAGCGAAAGAGGAACCTGTTGAAGGATCTGTACCCGCATCACCTTGCTGAATTGCAACGCCGTAAGCCGTTTGGTAGTCACCGTTTGAACCATGATCCTGAGGTGAAACCTCAACCACTTGATACAATGCCGCTTGTGCGTTCATTGTGGTACCAACCATCATCGCAATGGCGGTCAATTTGAATTTATTACTACAATTCATTGAATTCTTAACTATCCTGTTGCATTGCTTCGAGTTCTTCCCATCTCTCGAATGCGTTTTCCAACTCCTGCTCTAGCGCAGCAAGCTGTTCCAATACCGGCTGAGTTTGCTCTACAGGTTTAGCAAAGAACTCTGGATCGTTCACTTGCTCCTGAAGGCCCTCGATATCCGACTCTAATTGTTCTAGTTTAGCTGGTAGAGCTTCTAATTCTCTTTGCAGCTTATACGATAACTTCTTCGAGTTGTTCTTAGGTTGAGTTGTTTTGGGAGTTTCCTCAACCATTTTTTCTCTTTTCGCTGGCTTTTCAACCGCTTGACGAACCGCCAATACCTGTTCACGCTGTTGTCTTGCATCGTGATAACCACCAACAAACTCTTCAATCACTCCGTTCCCTTCGAAGATCCAGCTTGTGGTAACGGTATTATCAACAAACTCTCGGTCGTGGCTAACTAAAAGCAATGTGCCCTGATAGTTGGCAAGCATTTCTTCTAAAAGTTCCAACGTTTCGATATCCAAATCGTTGGTTGGTTCATCAAGAATAAGTAAGTTGTTTGGTTTCAACAAGATACGAGCTAGCAGTAATCGGTTTTTCTCACCACCAGAGAGCGCCTTAACCGGGGTTCTTGCGCGCTTAGGTGCAAATAAGAAGTCTTGAAGATAACTCAGCGCATGACGCTGACGTCCCCCAACCATTACTTCTTGTTTCCCATCCGCTAAGTTATCGATCACTGTCTTTTCTGGATCCAAAATCTCTCGGTACTGATCAAAGTACGCGACTTCTAATTTTGTTCCGCAGTGTAAACGACCAGACTGCGCTTCCAATTGCCCCAATAGCAATTTAAGTACCGTACTCTTACCGCAGCCATTTGGTCCGATAAGTGCAATACGGTCACCGCGCATAATGTTAAAGCTGAAGTTGTCGACGATTGTCTTGCCTTCGTAAGCAAAAGATATGTTTTCTGCTTCAAATACAATTTTCCCTGAACGTGAAGCATCATCGATATTAAGGTTAACTTTGCCTTGGACATCCCGGCGATCGCGACGCTCTTCACGAAGTTTCTTCAATGCGCGTACACGACCTTCATTTCGAGTTCGGCGTGCTTTAATGCCCTGCCGAATCCAAACTTCCTCTTGAGCAAGCTTTTTGTCGAATTCAGCATTCTGCATTTCTTCAACGCGGAGCATCTCTTCTTTTTCTTCTAGGTAGTTGTCGTAATCACCTGGGAAAGAAGCTAATTGCCCGCGATCTAAATCAACAATGCGTGTTGCCATTGATTTGATGAACGCACGGTCGTGAGAAATAAAGATGATCGAGCCTTTGAAGTCTTTTAAGAAGTTCTCTAACCATTCGATAGTTGTTACATCAAGATGGTTTGTTGGCTCATCAAGAAGTAATACATCAGGGTCACAAACCAGCGCGCGAGCTAAAGCGGCTTTACGTTGCCAACCACCGGATAAATCGGTCAGTTTAGTTTCTGGACTTAGTTTTAAAGCACCAAGTACGTTCTTAACACGGTCATCAAAACGCCAAGCATTAGAATGGTCAAGTTGCTCTTGAGCCTTGGCTAAACGGTTGATGTTTTTCTCACTCGGGTCTTGAGCAACAAGATCGAGAAGATCGTGATAGATCTTCAGTTGTTCGCCGATTTCAGCCAAACCGCCAGATACGTATTCGTAAACCGTACCCTCTTGATTACGCGGTGGATCTTGTTCAAGTCGAGAAACAACGACGTCTTGAGTGATTTGAATCTTGCCGTCGTCCAACAAAATGTCGCCGGCAAGCACTTTCATTAACGTGGACTTACCTGCTCCGTTGCGACCCACTAAACAAACGCGTTCGTTTTCTTGAAGAGCGAACTCCGCTTTGTCCAGCAATGGGTGGTCACCAAATGCAAGTTGTGCGTTATGAATGGTAAGTAATGCCATTATTATCCAACCAATGTGTGAGTTGTTCTAAGTCAAACGGCCAGTTCAACTCAGAATCTTGATACTTTAATACGGGTATTGTGACGCCGTAACGAGAAAACAGTGCATCATCGAACGCAATATCAATGATATCTGTTTGCTCGGCCAAACCAATTTGGTCTACTAGAGCAAATGCCATCTCACAAAGATGGCATCCCTCCGTGCTATACAATATCAGCACGTATTAATCCTTTTGTTTATACTACGCGTGCGTTACTAGCCAACAGTTATGAATCTGTTTATTACGCGCAAAATCTAATGGTAACGTTTGAGAAGAAATATTCTGAGCCTTCAAACCAAGTTCAGCCAGCGACTCTTCATCCATCTTGAAGTGGCGCTTGTTATTCGAGAATACGATAGTGCCTTCACTTCTTAGTAAACGTTTAAGATTCTTCATCAGTTTAATGTGATCACGTTGTACATCGAATGATGTTTCCATACGCTTAGAGTTAGAGAACGTAGGTGGATCAATAAAGATCAAGTCGTACTCACCTTTCGCGTTTTCTAGCCATTGCAAGCAGTCTGCTTGTTCATAGCGATGCTGACGTCCTACACAGCCGTTAAGCTGCATATTGTCTTTCGCCCAGTTCAAGTAGGTATTTGACATATCAATAGTCGTTGTGGAACGAGCGCCACCAACCGCTGCGTGAACCGTCGCACTCCCAGTATATGCAAACAAGTTTAAGAAATCTTTACCTTGCGCCATTTCACCTAAGCGACGACGAGTGATCTTATGATCCAAGAACAAGCCAGTGTCTAGATAGTCATGAAGGTTTACGATCAGCTTCACACCGTACTCGTTTACTTCAAGCGTCTCTGATACCTGACCTAATTTTTGGTATTGGCTGCGACCCTTCTGCTTTTCACGAACTTTAAGTACAACTTTGTTCGCCTCTACACCTGTCACCTGAATCGTTGCACGAATGATATCCGTTAGGCGACGTTTTGCTTTTTCTTCTGGAATGTTTTTTGGCGCAGCATACTCTTGAATTACGATTTGATCGCCGTATACGTCTATCGCCACATTGTATTCAGGAAGATCAGCGTCATAGATTCGGTAGCAATCTAATTTCTCTTTACGAGCCCACTTGCCAATCTTGCCAATATTTTTCTTTAAACGGTTTGAAAAGTCTGGTGCGATTTGAACATTAGTATCAGCCCCCTTCACTTCATCAGCACTGCGCTCTGCAATACTGTAGTTCTTTTGGTGACAAGGTAACGCACCATTATTCAATTTAAACTGTTTATCAGCACGCATACGAAGACAGCTCAGAAGCTCGTCTGAACTCGAGAAGATAGAGGCTTTACATCCACCAAACTCAGATTTTAGCTGTCCACCAAATGCGGTGTAGAGCGCAATTAGCCCCGGCTCAGTTCCTAGACGTTCACCGTAAGGTGGGTTTGAAACGATAACACCGTGTTCGAATCCTGCAGGACGAGTAATGGTTGCAGCATCACCTTGTGCGAACTCAATCAATTCTTCAACACCTGCTCTGCGCGCGTTTTCTTGAGCAACTTTTAATACTTTAGGGTCGTTATCGAAGCCAAAAAACTTAGCGTCAACTTTCTTGACACCTCGTCTAGCTTGAACATTAGCCTCTGATTTAATCTCTGCCCAAGTCTCTGGTTCAAAGTCTTCCAACACTTCGAAACCCCATTGCTTTCGCTTAACGCCAGGAGCCATGTTGGCAGCCATCATCGCAGCTTCAATAAGCAAAGTACCAGAACCGCACATTGGATCGAGTAATGGTTGATGCCCATCCCAGCCACAACGCATGATAATCGCAGAAGCAAGCGTTTCACGTAACGGGGCACGACCCGATTCTGGTCGGTAGCCACGTTGATGCAAACCACTGCCTACCATATCTATCCCAAGCAACGCTTTATCTTTATGCAAACGAACGTGAATACGAACATCTGGGCGCTCTTTACTGATGTTGGGACGCGGCAAACCTTTATTTTCAAAGCAATCTACGATGCCATCTTTGACTTTCATCGCACCGTATTGGCTATTTCTGATCTCACGGTTTGTGCCGTTAAAGTCCACAACAAAACGTTTAGAGCTATGAAATTGGTTAACCCAGTTAATAGCAGATGTAGATAAATACAAGTCCATGTCGTTGTTACACGTGAACTCAGATAAAACACGTACAAATCGAGACGCTAAACGGCTCCACAAACAACAGCGATAAACCTGTTCGTTTGTCGCTTTAAATTTTACGCCTGCCTGTACTGGTTTCGCATTTTCAATGCCTAGTTTAGTCAGTTCTTCAACAAGCAAATTTTCCATGCCATTTGAAGTTACCGCGAGATATTGATTCATAGTGTTCTTTCGCTGATAAAAAATGGCTTCAATTATACCTGACTTTACGATCAATGCCTCGTTTTTAAAGGAATTTCCCCACCTGTTAGTTCAAATCATCACCAACAAAATGTTCTGAAACTTTCAACATCTTTAATTTGAGTGTTTTTTATTCACGAACGAAATTTTGTTCCCTTTGCAAGAAGTGAATACTTATTTACGTTAATTTTGGTATATACCAGAACGAAATAGTTGATGTAAGTTACTTACATTTTTGCCTTATAGGGGAATAAATGGGGTTATTTTAAGCGCTAGGTTGCCTAGTTAAAGGAGTCATCAGATTGAAATAAGTAAAATAAAAGTGACCAGCTTCATGTTTGCATGCATAGAAAACATACAGTTTCATGGCTGATGGGGCTCTAGTATCAAAGGAAAGGACAAAAAAAATCGACCTAACGAGGTCGACTAATGCAAACAAAGGAACGAAATAAAGAAAAAATTAAACAGGTTTATCCCACCATTGCCATAGGGGTTATTGCAAAGAGGTGATTTGCACAAGCCATGCGGTCATGCATTACTTTAATCGGCTGCCCAAACTGAAGCGCCTTATTGCCATCAAGCACAAACGCTTCTTGGTTAACATAAGCACATAAGCTCGACGTCTCGCCTGGTTCTAACACGATGAACATGCCATCAGAATATTGGTTTGTTAGAAAGACCATGTCCCCTTCTTCAGGCTCGTAACCTGAGGACTGTGCGTCAAAGAACCAGCTTTTAGGCTGTACAGGTTTATGAAAGCGCTTTGCTGCAACACAATACAGTGTTAACTCAGCTTGGCGGTATTCGCTGATGTCGAGGCATCGAATACGTTCATTAAACGTTTGGAATGCACTGGCGTCATCAACGGTAAATTCATTGTTTGAGAAGGCACAGTTAACCAACAATTTTCGGGATAAATTGGTTTGGAAAATCATTTCCTCCCCCAGATCCAGCATTAAGCAAGCTTTTTGCTCGTCAAAATACCAATTCCATTTGTCGCTGGGTTTAAGCATTATTCCGTTCTCTCTTGACTAGTTAAATCAGTGGTAAAGAGGTAAGACGCTTAATTACCTACTCGTGATTTTTAAATTTTACAAACGAACGGATAAAAAAAAAGAGGAAACAAAGTCCTCTTTTTTATGTAATAGCTACTGATTTTTCAGTGGTTTTTGATGTGTATGTTAAAGATTCTTAACAATATCACGTACTAGGCCTGGGCCGTGGTAAATAAAGCCGGTGTAGACTTGAACAAGTTTAGCGCCTGCCATCAGCTTTTCTTTGGCTGCAACATAGGAATCCACACCACCAACACCGATAATTGGAAGTTTGTCTCCTAGCTCTTCATGAAGCATACGTACGACTTCCGTAGAGCGTGATTGCACAGGGCGACCACTTAAACCACCTGCCTCATTGGCGTGTTTCATTCCTTCTACGATCGTGCGATCCAGAGTTGTGTTAGTCGCGATCACACCATCTATATTGTTTTTCAATAAAGAATCGCAGATTTGGCAGATTTCTTCGTCACTCAAATCAGGCGCAATTTTTAATGCTAGCGGGACGTATTTGTTGTATTTCTCTGAAAGTTCCGCTTGTTTCGCTTTTAATTCAGAAAGTAGTTCATCAAGCGCTTCACCATATTGAAGTGAACGAAGACCCGGAGTGTTCGGTGATGAGATATTAACCGCAATGTAGCCTGCGTACTCATACACTTTCTCCATACAAATCAGGTAGTCCTCTGCCCCTTTCTCAATTGGTGTGTCTTTGTTTTTACCAATATTAATTCCGAGAACACAGTTGAATTTTGCTTGCTTTACATTCTCGACCAAATTATCAACGCCTAGGTTGTTAAAGCCCATGCGATTGATGATCCCTTCAGCTTCGACTAAGCGAAATAAGCGTGGTTTATCATTCCCTGGTTGCGGACGAGGTGTTACTGTGCCAACTTCGACAAAGCCAAAGCCCATGGCATCAAATGCTTCAATGCATTCACCGTTTTTATCTAAGCCAGCCGCAAGACCTACTGGGTTACGGAATGTTAGTCCCATACACTCAACTGGACGAGTTGGTAATTGTTGGCGGTAAAAGAGATCAAGTGGTGTGCCGTTAAAGCGTTGGAAGTTCTTGATTGCAAGATCGTGTGCCTTCTCGGCATCGAGTTGGAAAAAGCCAGTTCTGGCTAGACGGTAAAGCATTGTGCCTCCGAAAGAAAAAAGCCCCGTATAAACGGGACAATATTATTTACTGTTTTTCATCGTAATTCAATGAAAATGAATGTATTAAGTAAAAACCTATATCTTTCTAATATTTTCAAATATAAAACAAACAATTAGAGTAAGATTTCAACAATAAAATTTATAACTAACCACCCTAAAGCAATCGATTTCAGCCTATTTTAACTTCCCAATGCTGTTACGCTGTAACTCACCTGCACTATAGTAGAAACGATGAGCAACAAAAAAGCCTCGCTAAATAACGAGGCTTTTACTTACAATTTGACTAGCTCATCTACTCTTTCGACGAACAGTTGAGATTCAAGAGTACTAATTCTCGAAGTGCTACAGAAAACTTAGCAAATTCGTGGACAGAGCCAACTTTGAACTCATTCAAGATGCTTTCCCAACGGTGCAGTGATTGCTCGTTAGTTTCCATCCAATCTTCTAACGCTTTCATCACGTCTAGCTCTTCCGTTGCACAGCCGCAATTTAATACCTGAGCCGTAAGTTGACGTTGTTGCCAGTCCAGATCTTCTCGGAATGCAGCTCTTGCCAGTGCCTGCCAGTTATTATCAACGGCTTGGCTGTTAATTTGCTTCAAGAACCAGTGTAACGACAAACGGTCACCTAAGTTAAAGTAGAGCTTCGATGCTTGCTCAACCGTTTTACCTGTTTCACTCGCCACTGATGAGATATCCAGTGCAGATTGTAAGCTGGATAAACGAGCGACTTGATGTGCAAGTTTCTCTTCTACCCCTTTCTCAATCCACCCTTGAGCAAGTTCATTGTGTTCTTCTACTTCAGACTCAACCAGCATAGTGTCTAAGGTTTCAGTGATAACATTGACATCTTGCTTGTAGATAGCAATCAGCTCACCAACTGTGCATTTACCACTGCGGTTGCGAAGCAACCAACGTGCAATTCGACGTAGTGCTCGACGAACATAAAACATGATTTCGTACTGAGCTTGAGCAGTGGCGATATTATCGAGTTCACGAGTCTGCTTAAGAATTGCTTCTAGATCGAAAATTTCACGAGCCGCACTGTATGCGTTAGCAATATCGACAACACTTGCACCGGTTTCTTCTTGCAAACGAGTGACGAAGTTACAGCCCATTTCATTAACCATCTGGTTAGCCAATGCTGTAGCGATAATTTCAGCTCGCAGTGGGTGATTAACCATTTGATCTTTATAGTTACGTCGTAACGCACTTGGGAAATATTCAACAAGCTGTTTCGCATGGAATTCATCATTCGCGATTTCATCCGTAACAAGTTGCTGTTTAAGTACCATTTTACCGTAGGCAACTAACACTGATAGCTCAGGGCGAGTCAGACCTAGTCCCTGTTTTTCACGCTCGATTAGCGTTTCATCATCAGGGATGTATTCGAGAGCACGATCCAAGTACCCTGCTTTTTCCATGGTATGGATGAATCGAATTTGTTCCTTAACAATGCCAACACCTTGCTGTTCAGTCACGGAGATCGACTCCGACTGACGGTAAGCATCATCTAAGACAATTTCACCCACTTCGTCTTCCATAGACTCTAGAATTTGGTTACGTTGCTTAACCGTAAGATCGCCATTTGAAACCAGTCCATTGAGGAAGATCTTGATGTTGACTTCATTATCCGAACAGTCAACGCCACCCACGTTATCAACGAAGTCTGTGTTCACTCGGCCGCCAGTCAGTGCGTATTCAATACGACCAAGCTGAGTCATACCCAAGTTACCGCCTTCGCCAACCACTTTTGCTCTTAAGTCACGGCCGTCAATGCGTAGCATGTCGTTAGCACGGTCACCAACATCCGTATGAGTTTCTGTCGAGGCTTTAACGTAAGTGCCGATACCACCATTCCAAAGCAGATCGACTTTCATTTTCAAGATCATCTTAATCAGATCGTTAGGCGCTAAAGATGCTTTCTTAGTACCTAACATTTTCTGAATTTCTGGCGTCAACTGAATCGATTTTGATCGACGAGAGAAGATACCACCACCTTGAGAGATCAAGTCTTTATTGTAATCTTCCCAGCTTGATCTTGGCAGATTAAACAAGCGGTTACGTTCTTCCCAGCTGGTGGTTGAATCTGGATTTGGATCAATAAAGATGTGCATGTGGTTAAAGGCAGCTTGCAATCGAATGTGCTTCGATAACAGCATACCGTTACCGAACACGTCACCTGCCATATCACCTACACCGATTGCGGTAAAGTCAGTGGTCTGGCAGTTGATGCCCATTTCACGGAAGTGACGCTTAACAGATTCCCAACCACCTTTTGCAGTGATACCCATCGCTTTGTGGTCGTAACCATTTGAACCACCTGAAGCAAATGCGTCACCTAACCAGAAGTTGTACTCTGCAGAAACAGAGTTCGCTAGATCTGAGAATGTTGCTGTGCCTTTATCTGCAGCCACTACTAGGTATGGGTCATCTTCGTCATGGCGCACAACGTTTTGTGGTGGCACGACTTCACCTTCAATGATGTTATCTGATACATCAAGTAGCGCACGAATAAATCGTTTGTAACAACGTTGGCCTTCAGCAAAGATCTCATCACGGGTTGTGAGAGATGGCTGGCGTTTACAAACAAAGCCGCCTTTTGCACCCACAGGTACGATAACGGTGTTCTTAACTTGCTGAGCTTTTACGAGACCAAGAATCTCTGTACGGAAATCTTCTTGACGGTCTGACCAACGTAAACCACCACGAGCCACTTTTCCGCCACGAAGGTGAACACCCTCAATATCTGGTGCGTACACAAAGATCTCGAACGCGGGTACAGGCTGCGGAATCTCTGGAATATCGCTCGGTTTCATTTTCAAAGATAACCAAGGCTTAGGTTGCTTACTTTCGTCTAGCTGATAGTAGTTAGTACGAAGTGTCGCCATGATCATGTCGATGTAACGACGAATAATACGATCGTCATCCAAGCTCTCTACACGATCCAACTGCTCTGTTAGCTTTTTAATCAGATCGTTTTGGCCTTTTTCACTGCCTTTGTGTTTCGGATCGAATCGCTTGGTGAACAGCTTGACTAGACCTGTTGCTAAGTCTGGGTAGTGGCTTAGCGTGTCTTCGATGTATTGTTGACTGAATGGGAAACCGACTTGGCGCATGTATCGAGCATAAGCACGAAGAATGGAAATTTCACGCCCAGATAGCGACGCACCGAGTACCAATCGGTTAAAACCATCACTTTCAAGGTTGCCCGCCCAAATTGCGGCAAATGCTTGTTGGAAACGATCACGAGCCTCACGAAGATCAACTGTTTTCTCGCTCTTATGCAGCATAGAGAAATCAAGGATCCAGAATGTCTGTCCGTTGTTTTTCTCGATCTCATACGGTGATTCACCGATCACTCGCAAGCCAAGGTTTTCAAGCATTGGCATTACGTCAGAAAGATGGATTGGCTCATCGCGATGGTATAATTTCAAGCGAACAGCTTTTGAATCCGCCCCCTCTTCTTGAGGTCGGTAGAACAACATGCCAAGTTTATTATCATCACTTAACGCTTCTAAGCGTTCAATATCTGCAACCGCAGAACCTGGCATCATGTCCTCTTTATATGAGCGAGGGAACGCACTCATGTATTCTTTTGAAAGAGGAAGGCCTTTGCTTTCACCAAAGTTAGCAATGATGGATTCTTTTAGTCTGTCATCCCAAGAGGTAGAAACTTCCATTAGGTTTTGCTCGATCTTTTTCACGTCTACGTCAATGTTGTTATTGTCTACACGAACAATGTAATGTGTTCTCGCTAGTGGGCTTTCTGAGAAGAACGTTGTAAATTCAACCTCTTGCTCGCAACCAAAGTACTGCTTAAGAATGCGTTGAGTTTGACGACGCAATTCTGTGTTGTAACGATCTTTAGTGACATAAACCATGCAACTGAAGAAACGACCAAATGGGTCTTTACGAACAAACAAACGCAGTAAGTCACGATCTTGCATTTGTACAACACCCATTCCCACCTCAAGCAGCTCTTCTTCATTAGCTTGGAGTAGTTCATCGCGTGGGTAGTTTTCTAAGATATTGTGCAATGCTTTGTATGAATACGATCCGTGACGGTATCCGCTCGCTTCAAGGATACGGTCCACTTTTTCACGGATCAGAGGGATGCTTTGTACCGCTTGGTTATACACGGCAGAGGTATATAAACCAGTAAAGCGATGCTCACCTATTACTTTACCGTTTTCATCAAACTTCTTAATACCGATGTAATCAGTATAAGCTGGACGGTGAATACGAGATGCTTTGTTACCTTTTGTGATAATCAGAGCGTATGGCTTTTTCGCTTCTAACCGCGCAGAGTCTGAAAGCTCAGATAGCTTGACGCTACGTACACGCTTGTCATCAGCAAATAGACCAAGTCCTTTCTCTTTAGCAGGAACAAGCTCGGTATCACCATTGACTTCTTCTAAGTCATAATCTTTGTAACCCATAAAGGTAAAATTATGATCTTCTAGCCAACGAAGAAATGCGATCGTTTCGTCCATACGATCCGTTTGGATAGAAACACGATCTTTATTTTGCTCAAGTTCATCAGTCACAAGCTTAAGCTTATCAACCATTTGCTTCCAGTCATCAACGACTAAACGAGTGTCAGATAGAATTTTTAACAGCTCTTCTTTAAGCGCTTGCATCTCTTCTTTACTAGTAAGGCGGTCTACCTCGATATGGAACAGTGATTGAAGAACACCACCCTCACCGTTTACGTCGGTAACTTGGCCTTTTTTATCACGCTGTATTTGTGTTGGGTTGTTTAACATTAGGTGGCAAACAAGGTCCAAACGCGCTAAAGCCATTTTGACTGAGTCCACTAAGAATGGACTATCTGGAACAACAATTTCTACGATTGTGTGTGTGGATTGCCAGCCTTGACGACTTACGGTCGGGTTAAATACTCGTACCGAAATCTCTTCTGGTTTTTTTTCATTGATATGGTGCCAAAGGCTGACGACAGCACCATAAAGATCGGATTCGTTTCGCTGAATCAGGTCATCATCAGCAATGTTACTGAATAAGTGTTGAGCAAGTTTAGTTACAAGCGTTTGGTGAGAAAGCTCGAGTTTGTCTTGAATCAGTTGGTAAACTTTTTCAAGCAGAACCGGCACTACATTTTCACGCGCGGTCATATTCACACTCCACATTAGAATTGTTGTTTTGTAGGGGGACTTAGTAGCTAGGTTGTTACCTTAGAAACTAAGCATAGGTAATGCATGTGCCCATTGTAAAAGCATAATTACAAATGTTTAACAACTAATCGTGGTGGTAAGAGGTGAAATGTCCGATTCTGTGACTAAGATTCCTATTTAACTCTCTGCAAATACAATACATCACAGAGTTTCTAACTTAAGAAACTTATTATTTTGGTCAGTTGTTAGTCTAAACTGGCCTTTAATGCCTAATTGACTAAGAAATGGTCTAAATCGTGCTGCGGGTAACTGCAAACGTAAACCGTTATGTGTGACGACTTGAACAACACTTGCCGCGCCAGAATAATGGGATAAAAACGTTTGATATGAAATGTTGAGGTTGAAGTAGTAATAGTTCATGAAGTAAAAACTAAGTGACATAAACAATAAGGTGGCCTTAATGACCACCCTATTGTGTTGTTTACTATTCGTCTAGTGCTTTAGTCACTTTTTCGAATAAGTCTTTAGCAAGATTATCCATTGCTTTGAGCTTTTCAAGTTCTGCTTTGATCAAAGCTTGGCGGCCTTCATCGTATTTACGGAACTTAAGCAAAGGATCAATCATTCTAGATGCGACTTGTGGGTTCGAATCATTAAGTTGGCGAAGGATTTCTCCTGCAAATTGGTAACCTGCACCGGATTTATCATGAAAACGTACAGGGTTGGCACTTAAGAACGAACCAATCAAACTGCGCGTACGGTTCGGGTTCTTCAAACTAAATGCTTCGTGGTTCATGGTTGCTTTTACTTTTTCAAGTGCATCCTCTGCAGGATTGCTACCTTGAAGTGCAAACCACTTGTCCATAACCAAACCATCGTGCTTCCATTTATCGCTATAGTCTGCCATAAGAGCTTCACGACACTCAAGCTGAGCACTATTTGCCGCACTCATCGCTGCAATCGTATCTGTCATGTTATTTGCAGATACGTATTGTGCTTTCACTAAATCATTACCTTTTTCCGTATGTGCTAGGTATTGCAGACAACGGTTACGTAATGCACGCTTGCCAATCGCAGCATGATCGATCGTGTACTCTGTTTGCTTCAGTGTATGATAAGTTGCACTTAGCTCATCTTCTAACTCTTGGGAAAGTGACACTGTAATGCTGTTTAGAACTTTGTCTACGGCATCGATGTCAATTTGCTGGTACCAGCCAGTAATCTCATTAATTGAAGGCAAAGAGAAAACTTGAGCAATGAAAGCTGGCTCAAGCGTCTCATCCAATAGCACACCACGGAACGCATCTATCACGCCTTCAGAAAGCGATACTTCTTGTCCGGCTTGAACGTTTTTCACGTTCTGACGAATGTACTTAGCCAATAGCATTTGGCTTGCATCCCAACGAGCAAAGTCATTCGTCGCGTGTTTCATCAAGAAGACTAATTCATCATCACTGTAGTCGTATTCTAGTTTTACTGGTGCCGAAAATTCACGCAACAAAGATGGCACTGGTTGTTCTTCGACATTCTCGAATACGAACGTTTGCTTATCTTGTTTAATATCTAGCACGTTGTGAACAGATTCACCGTTAATCAGCAACGGGATAACTCGACCTTTCGAATCGTACAGCTCGATATCAAACGGAATGTGCAGCGCTTGCTTCTCAGCCTGGTCTTGCGTTGGCTCCGTAAATTGCTCTACCGTTAGTGCGTAAGTTTTTGCATTGGCATTGTATTCGCTATTTACGCGCAGCGTCGGTGTACCAGACTGGCTGTACCATAGACGGAATTGTTTTAAATCGACACCAGTGGCATCTTCCATTGCAGAAACAAAGTCTTCGCATGTCGCAGCAGTACCATCGTGACGTTCAAAGTAAAGTTTCATCCCTTTTTGGAAGCCCTCTTCGCCAAGTAGCGTATGGTACATACGAATAACTTCGCTGCCCTTTTCATACACTGTTAGCGTGTAGAAGTTGTTCATCTCAATGACTTTGTCAGGACGAATCGGGTGAGACATTGGACTTGCATCTTCTGCAAACTGAGGGCCACGGATGATACGTACGTTATCGATGCGATTATCTGCGCGAGAGCCTAAATCAGAAGAGAATTCTTGGTCACGGAATACGGTTAAGCCTTCTTTTAGACTTAGTTGGAACCAGTCACGACAAGTGACACGGTTGCCAGTCCAGTTGTGGAAGTACTCATGACCGATTACAGCTTCGATACCTAAGTAGTCACGATCCGTCGCCGTTTGGTCATTCGCCAAAACATACTTTGAGTTAAAGATGTTTAGGCCTTTGTTTTCCATTGCGCCCATATTGAAGAAGTCAACGGCAACGATCATGTAAATATCCAGATCGTATTCAAGGCCAAAGCGTTCTTCATCCCACTTCATCGAGTTGATCAGCGATGTCATCGCATGGCCTGCACGATCTAAGTTACCTTTATCAACAAAGATTTCTAAATCAACACTGCGACCTGACATCGTTGTGTATTTGTCACGCAGTACGTCAAAGTCCCCTGCGACAAGAGCAAACAAGTAAGCTGGCTTTGGATGCGGGTCCTGCCATTGAACCCAATGACGACCGTTCTCTGCATCGCCTTCTGCAATTCGGTTACCATTGCTCAGCAAATATGGATAAGCGGCTTTATCTGCGATCACTTTTGTCGTGTATTTTGCCAGAACATCAGGACGATCTAAGTAATAAGTAATACGACGGAAGCCCTCGGCCTCACACTGAGTACAAAATGCGCCGCCTGATTTGTACAAACCTTCGAGTGCTGTATTCGCTTCAGGATCAATTTTGGTGACGATTTCAAGTTCAAACTCGGATGGAAGATCGGTCAGTACAAGCGATGATTCTTTCACTTCGTGGTGAGCCCAATCCTCACCGTTTACTTTTACAGCGCGCAGCTCAAGCCCCTCGCCATCGAGTTCTAGCGTTGTTGTATCGCCTTTTTGAGCAACCTTTGATATCGCCGTAACGATGGTGTCATTGTCATAAAGATCAAACGTAAGATCGATATCGGTAATCGCGTGAGATGGCTCTTGATAATCTTTACGATATTTGGCCTGGGGAGCTTGGGACATGAGCATAAATCCTTGTATGTCGAACAACAAAAATACCAGACTGCATGATCAAAAATGCAGTTCTGGTATCACTATATAAGCTATTTGTAGGGGTTGTGGTATCAGAATACAAGTCTTTCCATCAAAAAACGGAGCTTTTAGTGCTCTAGCTCCGTTTTTTGATTAACATTTAAACAACATTGACAATTTACCGTATGCTCGCGTAATTTGTCGTAACAAGATAAGCTATCAAGGCGTTACCCGATTAAGTACCGCGTACATATCGCCATTTGAATCTTCAATCGTTAATTCATTTTTGTTGAGCTTATAGGTGGTCCCGTGCTCGCCATTTTCATAGAGCAAGACTAAATATTCATCTTCTGTGTAGAAAACACCTTGCTTGATTGACTCATCCCCTTCTTCGTTGGATACCCGAAACATAAACACGAAGTCAGGTTGAAGTATCAGATCCATATGGTTGATGTTGTTTGCCACAAGGCCATCTCCGGATACATAAGAGCTAGACCATATGCCCGCTAGCGAGTTAGACAACCCTTTAGTAAAAGTCACACCATTAAGATCAAGCGTATTGTGATTATTGCGATAGGCATAAATTTGAGGCTCATCTGTGTTTAAGCCAAGAACGATGGTGTCTTCATTGGCGTTATACAATCCTTCCCAATGATCGACAGAATAATCTTTCTTTTGAATATCAATAGAAAAGCTGTAGTCGGAACCCAGTGACAGTTTTATCGCACGAAAATTTTCAGCCGACTCTTCGGGGTTTGGATTCATTAAATACCAGTCTCCGATGAGAAACGGCGTGTCAAAGTGACTTAATTCATCTTCTCTGGTGTTTTCTCCGCTAAACACACTAAAGCAGCAAAAGCTAAGTAAAATAAAGAACCATTTCATATCGGCATCCTTATCGTTTTCTTTTAGCTTAGGCAGTAGTCCTCACTTTCGCGAAATTTTAGATGTAGATCACGTAAATTATTGGAAAAAAATAAGCGAATATCTTACTTGATACTCAATACAAACAAAGATGAAAAGACATAAAAAAAGAGTGAGCCTGAAAGACTCACTCTTTTTACTTTGAATTGCCAGTTATTATGACTGATTTTTCTGCTTGAGCAGATCAACCATAATCGCAACAGACTCATCTAAATAAACATCAGGCGCTTCATAATCTTTAGGTATATCATCCAATGTTTTGAATGCTTCCTTACCTAAAGCAGCTTGACGCTCATTGATGCGTTGCAATCGAAGGGCTTCCGCTTTATCCGATTCTGCCTTACGAACTTTCTCGTTCAAAGACAACATATTATTATCTTTTTCTTTACGATACTTCTCTATGTCTTCATTGATGAAACGGAATTCCATCTCATCAGAAATACGCTTGTTATGAAGAGCGGTGAGTTTCTCAACTAATGCTTCGTTGCTTGGGAAGGTTTGATATTTTGCTTTATCAATCTGATCCCAAGGTAGTGCATTGTCTTCTACACTTTCACCCGTTTCAGAAGCTTCAATTGGTGTTGGGTACGAAATATCGGGTGCAACACCACGATTTTGCGTACTTCCACCGTCAATACGGTAGAACTTCTGAATCGTGTACTGAACGTAGCCTAGCTCTTTATCGAAAAGATCGTAGATATGATTCAGTGAACGATGCTGTTGAACCGTACCTTTACCGAAAGAATTTTCACCTAAAATAATTGCACGATTATAATCTTGCATTGCTGCTGCAAAAATTTCAGACGCAGAAGCACTGTAGCGGTTAATCAACACTGTCAGCGGACCATCATAGCTCACTTTTCCGTCAGTATCGGCGTTCACCTTAATACGACCATAGCTGTCACGAACTTGAACAACAGGACCTTCTTTAATGAATAACCCTGTTAATGCTGTCGCTTCCGTTAATGCACCACCACCGTTGTTACGTAGATCAACGATTACGCCGTCAACGTTTTTGGTTTTTAACTCAGCAAGCAGTTTATCGGTATCTTTCGACAAACCGACGTAGAAACTTGGCACTTCTAAAATACCAATCTTCTTACCATCTTTTTCGATGATCTCCGACTTCACTGCGCGATCTTCTAGACGAACTTTGTCACGAACAATTGTGACAATGTAACTCTTAGCATCGTTACCTTCTGGCAAGATCTGTAGATTAACCTTTGTGCCTTTTGGGCCTTTGATTAATTGAACTACATCATCCAGACGCCAACCGATCACGTCGACAATCTCTTCACCGTCTTGTCCAACACCGATGATTCGATCCCCTTCGCCAAGCTGCTTGCTCTTCGACGCAGGGCCACCAACAACAAGTGAACGAATTACTGTGTAATCGTCAGTCATTTGCAGAACAGCACCAATGCCTTCCAGAGATAGGTTCATTTCCGATTGGAATTGCTCAGCATTACGTGGAGAAAGGTAGCTAGTATGAGGGTCGACTTGTCGGGCGAAGGCATTCATATATAACTGGAATGCATCTTCGTTATTCGTCTGTGTGATCCGCTTCATCGCGTTGTTATAACGCTTCTCTAAAACCTCTTTAATCTCTGGCCATTCTTTGCCAGTCAGTTTCAGATTTAACGCGTCATATTTCACGCGCTTACGCCATAACTCGTTGAGCTCCGCTTCGTCTTTTGGCCATGCAGCTTCAGAACGGTCTAACTCTATCTCGTCATCAGTATCAAACTTGATCTCTTCGTCGAGTAGCGTTAACGCATAAGCAAAACGCTCGAAACGCTTTTGCATTGAGAGGTTATAAACATCAAAAGCAATTTGGTTGTTACCAGCTTTTAGCTGATCATCAAGCTCAATTGACCAGTCTTTAAAAGAGTCGATGTCCGCTTGAGTAAAAATATTTCTATTATAATCAAGCAATTCTACATAGCGTTCAAAGATCGCTTTGGAGAAATCATCATTGAGGCTGAAATGCTTATAATGAGAGCGGGTAAATCGAGAGGTGACTCGTTTGCTAGCTGTTTCGTGCTGAACTTCAGGAGCGAGAACCGGCAAGTCATCTTTATGTAGTTTGGCTTCGAGAGCCTGAGCTGATGCTGCTAGCCATAAGCTAGCAGCAATCAGTGTCACTTTTGAACGGCAATTCATGCGTAGGAGTATCTCCTTTATGCGCGCAAGTGCTCCGCTTTCACAACCATTTGTAGGCCGTTAGCAAGTTGAACACGTACATCATCCTTATTGATCTCAACAATGGTCGCTGCCATGTTTCCTTTGCCCATGTTCACGTTAACTGCGTTACCTACTGTGATTTCGTCAGCATTTAGAGCGCGCGTTTCTACAGGCTTAGTTGTTTTTTGTACTTTTGGTTTGTTAGTACGACGAGGCTGTTGAGGCTTTTTAGCCGTTGGTTTCGCTTTCGCCTTACCCTCTTCACGAGCTTTTTGTGCTTGTTCTTTACGACGAGCTTGAACTTTTGCCTTGCTTTCTGCAAGTGTCGCTTTCGCGTGTTCAACGTGCTCTTCTTCTAGCTCACCACAAGGGTTGCCGTCTAGGTCTACACGTACTGCACCTGGTTTTACACCATGTAGGTAACGCCATGATGAAGTGTACTGTCTTAACGCTGCACGAAGCTGTGTTTTGCTTACTTTTTCGTCTTCACTTAGACGTTCCGCAAGATCTTGAAAAATACCAATTTTCAGAGGTTTTGCTTCACCTTCTAAAGTAAAGCACTTAGGGAAACATTCAGCAATATATGCAATAACTTCTTTGCTGTTTTTTAACTTTTCAGTCATGAGGGTTCCTGATTTGAGCGGATTTCCGCGAAGCATTAAGAAAAAATATTCTCGTATTATAGTGACATGCCAAGGAAAAACCACACTCGAGGGCTAATTTATGCGTCGTTCGCGTGTGAATTAAGCAGCTTTTCTACTTCAGCCATGAAATGAGTGAGACCTTCTTCGTCTGTTTCATTGAATCGACCAATACTTGGGCTGTCAATATCAAGGACACCAACCACCTCTCCATTGATAGAAAACGGAATCACAATTTCCGAATTACTCGCTGCATCGCACGCTATATGTCCCTCAAATTCATGAACGTCGTATACTCTTTGTATAGTGTTAGTTTTTGCAGCAGTACCACAGACACCGCGCCCCATAGGGATACGAACACAAGCTGGTTTTCCTTGGAACGGACCAAGAATGAGCTCTTCACCTTTTGCTAGGTAAAAGCCAGCCCAGTTAAGATCGTCCAATTCCATGAAAAGCAGTGAGCTCAAGTTTGCTAGGTTAGCAATAAAGTCTGGCTCAGACTCAATTAGAGCAACGGCTTGTTTGGTTAGTCTATGGTATTGTTCTATGTTCATATTAACTTCCTACTTACTATAAAAGCTTCCATTCTCACTGTATGGCGCTAAAATGCAGCCCTACTTTATAATAGGACTTATTCTCAATTACAATGCTTCTGAAAAATGACACTATTAGCCGTTCTTGGTTGATAACACAAGTAAAAAAGCACAAGTCCAAGCTGATCATAGCGAACTTGATAGCGGTGCTTGCAACCTTGATTAGTGTTCCAATCCCCCTTCTCATGCCGTTGATGGTTGATGAGGTTTTATTGGACCAACCAGCAAAAGGCTTAGCTGCTATGAATGCCATTCTCCCTGAAGCGTGGCACACTCCGACGGGTTATATATTTTTCACCCTTTTCTTGGTCGTCCTGATGCGAGCTGCAAGTCAGGGGTTAAATATCCTTCAAAGCCGACAATTTACACTTGTTTCTAAAACGATCACGTTTGAGATGCGCAGTAAAATGATCGACAAGCTTGGTCGTATCAGCATCCGCCAATACGAAACCAAAGGCAGCGGAGGCATCAACGCCCACCTTATCACTGACATTGAGACCATTGATAAATTTATTGGTTCTACGTTAGCAAAATTCGTTATCAGTTTTTTAACGGTCATTGGTACTGCCATCGTTCTGCTTTGGCTCGACTGGCGACTTGGTCTATTTATTCTGCTAGTTAACCCTATTGTCATTTACTTCTCACGTAAACTAGGAAGTATGGTTAAGCATCTGAAACGGAAGGAAAATCATTCTTTTGAAATTTTCCAAAATCGTTTAGTTGAAACATTAGATGGCATTTACCAGCTGCGCGCAGCCAATAAAGAGCGAGAATTTCTCCAGCAACTCAAAGACAGTGCGAACCAAGTTCGTGTGGATGCAGACAAGTATGCGTGGCAATCAGAGGCAGCAGGTCGCGTCTCTTTCCTACTCTTCTTAATCGGTTTTGAGTTATTCAGAGCCGTCGCCATGCTGATGGTCATGTTTAGTGACCTCACTATTGGTCAAATCTTTGCTGTTTTTGGTTACCTATGGTTTATGTTGTCTCCTGTTCAAGAGCTGCTCGGCATTCAGTTTTCTTGGTACAGCGCGAAAGCTGCGTTAAAACGCATCAACGACTTATTAGTATTAGAAGAAGAACAAAGACCAGTACCTAAGGTAAATCCTTTCAAAGAAGACAGAGAAGTCGATGTTAAAGTAGAAAACGTAGACTTCTCTTATAATAATGAAAACAAAGTCCTAGATAACCTTTCTTTACATATACCGGCAGGAAAGAAAGTGGCGCTAGTTGGTGCGAGCGGAGGCGGTAAGTCGACCTTAATACAACTACTTATTGGGGTTTATCGTCAAAACTCCGGTAGCATTCGCTTTAATGATGAATTAACAGAAGATATTGGTTTTGAAGTAATTCGTGACAAAATTGCCGTGGTATTACAGCAACCTATACTATTTAACGACACCTTGAGGCATAATCTAACACTCGGTGGGAATTTTGACGAAATGTCACTTTGGCGAGCTCTTGAAGTAGCTCAGCTGCAAGATGTTATTTCTCAACTGAACCACGGTTTGGATACTCAAGTCGGCCGTAACGGCATTCGTTTGTCAGGTGGTCAACGACAACGCCTTGCCATCGCAAGAATGGTGCTGAGTGATCCTCAATTTGTTATTTTAGATGAAGCCACGTCTGCGCTTGATACCGCTACTGAAGCGGCATTGCACAAAGCATTGACTGAATTCTTACGTGGTAGAACAACATTAATCGTTGCGCACCGTCTATCAGCCGTAAAACAAGCCGATTTGATCTACGTGCTTGAAGATGGAAAAGTGACGCAAACAGGTACTCATGGTGAGTTAGTTGAGCAAGAAGGCTTATATCAAACCTTATATGGGGGCATACAGTCCCACGCTTAAATCGTTCAAGTTAGAGAGGTCGTTATGACCTCTCTGTCTAAGCACGCCATGCAGCCAAATAATGTGCGCTTGTGCCAAGGTTGCGAATTGCCTGTCGATATCGTCGACTTACCCAATGGAAAAAATGCACACTGTCCTCGTTGTGGCACACAGTTGTATCGAGGCGGTAGCCCTAGCCTCTCAGGTAATTTAGCCGTCGCGATAACCTGTATCCTGCTATTTATTCCATCACACTTTTTTAACTTTATTAGTATCCGACTTTTTGGTGTGATGATTCCGGCAACCCTACCTTCGGGGATGATCACATTGATGGAAGAAGGCTTTGTTCTTCTTTCACTGCTTATTCTATTTTGTAGCTCTCTAGCGCCTCTGACGGTTTGTGTTTCAGTGGTTACGGCACATATCTCGCTGCATCAACGGTGGTTTCGAGGGCTTCGTATTTCACTGTGGCTAATTCAACATTTGAAACATTGGGTAATGCTGGATGTGTTCTTAGTTAGCATCGCCATTTCCTGCTTCAAACTCCAAGATTATTCCGACATTTTTGTAGGCCCAGGGTTAATTGGTCTGGTTCTTTTGCAGATATTTACCGTTTTGTTAGTTTCTCGAATCAGTGTGCGTCGTTACTGGGAAGCCTGGAAACCAGAAAGCCTTTATTCCTTTGAACACAAAGACGTGCATTGCCATGAGTGCCACCTGTCTCAACCTGAAGGTGACCATTGTCGGCGTTGTCACCACGAGTTATATCATCGCAAGCCCAACTCCATTCAGAAGACGTGGGCTTACCTCATTGCGGCAACGATAGCGATTTTCCCAGCCAACTTGATTCCTATTTCCATCTTGCTGACCAATGGCAAACGTTTGGAAGATACTATTTTCTCAGGCGTAGCTGGGTTGGTAAAAAGCGGTATGTATGGCATCGCAGTGATCATTTTTGTGGCCAGTATTGTTGTGCCAGTTGTAAAAATACTTGGCCTTGCCTACATCATGCTTTGCATTCAATTCAAACGTTCGGTGTTTAAGAGACAACGAATGATGGTTTACTTTGTTGTTAAATGGATCGGTAAATGGTCTGTGATGGACTTGTTTGTTATTTCTATCATGATGACCTTAGTCGATCGTGGTCAGATACTTGATTTCACACCAGGATATGGCGCCGTGGCCTTTGGTGTTGTCGTGGTATTGACCATGCTTGCAGCGGAAAGTATTGATCCAAGGCTAATCTGGGACCAAACAGGCCCAACACAATCAGAAAAAGAGTCAATGAATGAGTGATCAGAACAGTTCTCAAACGTCATACGTGCCAGATGTAAAGCGGAGCAAAGGCATATCTCCTCTTTGGCTTTTGCCAATTTTGACCATGGTCTTAGCTGGCTGGCTTGTGGTGAAGTCGATACACGATGCAGGACAACGGGTGCAAATCTATTTTTCTGACGCTGCTGGCTTGGTCGCCGGGCGAACCACTATCCGTTACCAAGGGCTAGAAGTCGGTATGGTGAGAGACATTAACCTCACTGAAGATCTCGGCAGTATTTATGTTGATGCCGATATCTACCCTGAAGCGGCAAAATTGCTGAACGATAAAACTCGCTTTTGGCTGGTAAAACCAACAGCAAGCCTAACGGGAGTTTCTGGGCTCGATGCGCTCGTGTCGGGTAATTACATATCGATTCAACCTGGAGATGGTCAAGAGTTTGAAACAACGTTCCATGCGTTAGACTCTGCACCAACAGATTTGCGCGTTTCACAAGGTTTGAACATTAAACTCAAAAGCCGCGATTTAGGTGGTGTGTCGATTGGATCTCAAATTGTTTATAAGAAAATTCCAATCGGTGAAGTCTACAGCTACCAGCTGGATGAAGACGCAAAATCTATAACGATTCAAGCCAACATCCAGGATCAATACCGACATATCATTAACAACCGCAGTCGGTTCTGGAACGTAAGTGGAATCGGTGCCAGCATAGGTTTTGAAGGCGTCGATGTAAGGCTAGAAAGCATGAGTGCTCTACTCGGAGGCGCGATCGCCGTCGATTCTCCGGATGACGGTGAGCCTGTAGAAGAGAATACTGAATTCCGTCTGTATAAAGATTTGAAAACTGCAGGTCGAGGTATCGCTGTTAAAATCGTCCTCCCTGATGACAGTAAAATCAGTGGCGAAGGCGCACCCATTATGTATCGCGGAATCGAGATTGGCCAAGTTACAGACTTAAACCTATCCGAAGGCCGAGAAGTGATATTAGCGTCAGCGGCAATTCAACCAGCTTTCAGTGACATGCTGACGACAGGTACCCGATTCGTCTTAGAAGAAGCAAAAGTGTCCCTCTCTGGTGTTGAAAACATTGCCAATCTCGTGAGAGGAAACTTCTTAACCATTGTGCCAGGTGCCGGTGATCGCTCTCGCCGCTTTACTGCTATTCGTAAAAACGTTTTTAACCAACAGCAAGAAAAGTCCATCGCTATTCGTTTAGTGTCTGACAACTCGTTTGGCCTAGATAGCGGTGCCAACGTGCTTTACAAAGGCATCGTTGTCGGTTCAATTATCAACGTAGGCTTAGTTGAAGAAGGTAAAAAATCGCAACATGAAGTATTTATGGATGTATTGATTGATCATGAATACAAACACCTGATCAAATCAAACAACCGTTTTTATGTAACCGGAAGTGCCTCTGCAGAATTAACGGAATCGGGCCTCAGCGTTACCGTTCCTCCGGCAAAACAGTTGTTAACTGGGTCCATTAGCTTTGTAAGCGAAGGCAAGCAAGATATTCAAAAAGAGTATCAACTGTTCCAAAACGAATCATTGGCAGAACTAGCACAGTACAACCAAAGTGGCTCTAGAGCACTCACACTGTTTGCTTCTGAATTGCCGCCGATTTCCAAAGGCAGCCCTCTGCTCTATCGTAATCTTCCTGTTGGTAACGTCTCCGATTTCCAATTGGTTGATGGCGGTGTGTTGATTAAAGCAACCATTGAAAACCGTTTTGCTTACCTCGTAACGCCGCAAACCGTCTTTTGGAACCGTTCAGGGATCGAGATAGATGCATCGTTAGCTGGCGTGAGTGTGAAAGCTCACCCTTTAAAATCATTAATCGAAGGTGGCATCGCTTTTGACTCTGTTCCTGGCGTTGAAAACAAAATTGGAGACAACTGGAAGTTATATACGGATCAAAAAACCGCACGCAAATTTGGACGCGTTATTGCGTTAGAAACAGACGGCTCACAAGAAATTGCCAAAGGAATGCCGATAGAGTATCAAGGCGTCAAAGTTGGTGAAGTCACACTGGTTGTACCGAATTTTCGTCGCAATATGGTTGAAATCACCGCAAGAATCCTACCTGAATACGTAGAAAACATTGCGGTTGAAGGCTCACATTTTTGGCTAACTGAGCCAGAGATTGGCTTAGGGGGCGTGAAAAACCTTGGCGCATTGGTGTCGAAATCTATCAGTGTTGAGCCAGGTAAAGGTAAAGCTAAATTTGATTTTCAGTTGGAAAATGGTTCAGAACGTGTTCAGGGCATGATGTTTACTTTACAAAGTGAACAACGAGGCTCAGTACAAGTCGGAACGCCTATTCTTTACCGCCAGATGGAAGTCGGCCAAGTAACCGACGTGAGCCTAGGAGAATTTGCCGATCGCGTCGTCACGACCATCAAGATACAGCCTGAATATGCTTACCTCGTTCGTCAAAACAGTGTGTTTTGGAATGTTTCAGGAGTAGATGTCTCCATCGGAATTACTGGTGCGAACATCAAAGCGGGCACATTTGATAGTTTAGTTCGCGGAGGAATTGCGTTTTCAACGCCAGAGCAATCGACTATTCCACCAGCGGCAAAAAGTGGGCAATCTTTCTTTTTGTATCCACAAGCTGAAGAAGGTTGGACTCAATGGCGTACTGCGATTCCTAAGCCGTAGAATAAAGCTCAATTCACATACAATTGAAGTTTGAGTACCTTAAAAGAGCAGCAATCGCTGCTCTTTTTTATTGCTCGGCCCTTGTCACTATTCGTTTCTGCTTCGCTTTCGTATATTATTTGCCACAAATTCTGCAAACGAGATCCCACATTGCATCCTAATGTTTACATCCCAGACGCGTTTCTGGAAAAAATCCAAACTATCCTTCCTGCTCACCTCAACATGGAAGACTTTATCGCATCGTGCCAAAAGCCACTGCGCAAAAGTATTCGTGTTAATACGTTGAAGATCAGTGTTGAAGCGTTTCTAGAACGTGCAGACGCAAAAGGCTGGAAGCTTTCTCCTGTGCCTTGGTGTGACACAGGGTTTTGGATTGAAGCGGACGAGTCAGTTGTACCATTAGGCAACACTGCAGAGCACATGTCAGGCTTATTCTACATTCAAGAAGCCAGTTCAATGATGCCAGTATCTGCGCTGTTTATGAATGACGAATCTTACGATGCCGTGTTAGATACAGCAGCTGCACCAGGATCAAAGACCACTCAAATCGCGGCTTTAATGAACAATGAAGGCGTTCTCGTGGCTAATGAATACGCCGCAAGTCGTGTAAAAGTGCTGCATGCCAACGTGGAACGTTGTGGTGTACGTAACGCCGCACTAAGTAACTTCGATGGGCGCGTTTTTGGCGGTTGGCTACCAGAACAATTTGATGCGGTTCTGCTCGACGCGCCCTGCTCCGGCGAAGGCACCGTTCGCAAAGACGAAGATGCAATGAAAAACTGGACGCAAGCTTCCGTGCTCGACATAGCTGACACACAGAAAGATCTTATTGAAAGCGCCTTCCATGCACTAAAGCCCGGTGGTGTGATAGTTTACTCAACGTGCACACTCAGTACCGAAGAAAACCAACAAGTTTGTCATCACTTGAAAGAAACCTTTGGTGATGCCGTTGAGTTTGAAAGCCTTGAGACCTTGTTTGAAAACGCAAATGCTGCTCTAACTGAAGAAGGTTTTTTGCATATATTTCCACAGGTCTACGACTGCGAAGGATTCTTTGTCGCAAGAATTCGTAAACTGGCAGCTGTTGAACCACCAAAGGTCAAAAAGCGCATGGGCAAGTTCCCGTTTACCAAAGCATCGAAAAAAGAATCGGTTGAAATTGCCCAACAGCTGCAAAGTGCGTTAGGTATTGAACTTCCGAATGACAGTTCTGTATGGCTTCGCGATAAAGATGTCTGGTTGTTCCCTAATTCTTTAGAGCCAATGATCGGCGAATTACGCTTCTCCCGTATGGGTATCAAGATCGCGGAAGCCCATAAAAATGGCTACCGTTGGCAGCATCAGGTGGCAACGGCATTAGCGACAGGCTCTGAGGCAAACGCCATTGAACTCAGTATTGAAGAAGCGCGCGAATGGTACATGGGACGTGATGTTCGCCCACAAACGATTCCTGAGGGAATGAAAACAGGTAAAGGCGAAGTGCTTGTCACCTATCAAGGCGCAGTCATTGGCCTTGGGAAATGGGTAAGCAACAGAATAAAGAATGGTCTTCCTCGCGAATTAGTACGAGATAAGAACTTATTTTAAAGAAGTAGCAAATCATAAATAAATGAAAAGCCATCGTATTTGCGATGGCTTTTTAATTCGTAAGTATGAAAGCAACTGGGCTCGCTAGCGATCCGGATACGCTGTACTAAACTAGTTGTATCAAAGTAATGCTTTGATATGGCATTTCTCTCTATGTTCACCAACAAAATTATTGTTGGAAAAAGTTTAGCGCAGGCTCTGCGGAGCCGTTTCCCCTAGGCCCAAAAAAAGGAAAAGTTTGGGCCGTTTTTTTGGCTGCCGATCCGCTATACGTGAGTTTGGGCTACGCCAGACGAATGCCGTCTTTCTCGATAACAATCTTGCCCTGCTTGTACAATCCACCAATGGTCTTTTTGTAAGTACCTTTACTTGTACGGAAAGCGTCAAAAATCGCTTCAGGAGAAGACTTATCGTTCAAAGGTAAAAAGCCGCCTTTCTTCTCTAACAGATCAAGAATCTTGCTAGAAAGATCGTCCATTTTTGCCACGCCGACTTTTTGTAGCGCGAGATCGATTTTGCCATCTTCACGAATTTGCTTAATAAAGCCTTTCAGTTTCTTACCGATGTAAAGCTTACCAAACACATCTGATGGGAAAATCATGCCCCAATGCTTTCCGTTAACAATCGCTTTGTAGCCAAGTTGACTGCGCTCTGCGATGATCAAATCAACTTGTTCGTTAACTTCATAATTCGCCGGAGTTTTGTCTAACCATTTGTTGAACTTAGTCGTACCAACAATGCGGCCTGACGCTTTGTCAGTATAAACATAGACAAGAATAGTTTGTCCCGCAGAGAAGCGAGTGCGTTGCTCACTAAAAGGAATAAGTAAATCCTTCTCTTTGATGCCCCAATTTACAAAAGCACCTGTCGCGTTGACGCCCTCAATCTTCATTAAGCCCCATTCACCCACTTGGGCAATAGGTCTTTCAATGGTCGCAGCAAGCTGGCTTTCTGAATCGAAGTACAAAAATACGTCTACATGATCACCAATTTCAGTACCCTCTGGTACATACTTATTAGGCAGTAGAACAGAACCGTAATCATCACCATCCAGAAATACGCCAAAATCAGCCTTTTTAATGACCTCTAAGCTGTTAATTTGACCAATTTTAATCATTGATTTTGTCTCTTTTTAAATTTACGTGGAATTATACCTAAACTAACAAGAAAATCAGAGAGAAAAGCATAGTGCTCTGTTATGCTGTTGTCGTTCAGCTATATGCCCCAGTCACTCTTTTAGCACTTTTATGCTTACCTGCTCAACAGTACGCATAAGTTAAGAATGCTTTAACAAAGTCAGGAGCTTTCTTTGGTCACCGTCGATAAACAAGACTCAATAACATTAAAAATCAGTCATGCACTCGCAAAGAGCAAAAGTGTCGACCTAGATATTTACTTTTTTATACCTGGTGAGCTTGGTTTAAACGCCGATATCATCAGTGAATCCGAATTTTATTACACTTCAATCACACAGCAACGCTCTTATTACAGTACTGAAATCCTTCTACCGCTAGTACACAGTCGACTTGCCAAACGTGGACGCCTGTCGAATCAACAATACCGAGTAAGTTTGAGTTTGTTCGCGTACCAATACGTTATTGCGCTAGACAAAGCGGTGGCAAGTTTAAACAAGCATCAGAACAACTCCGTAACGGAAGATGAAGTAGACGAAGTTATCGAGCTCACGCTTGAGATCTTAAAGCGCTTGCGACGTTCTATTCCTTATGAAGAGAACTTAAAACGGTACTACGTTAACATCGATAACTACCTGTCTTGGTATACCGAGCAGAAGTTTTTATCTCTAGTGGCTCATCTCCCGCGTGAAGGCGATTATGGCACGATTAAGAAACGCTTGATCACGCTCTGTGAAAAAGAGCAAGCCCATCGAAAACTCAACAAGTACAACTCTCCAAGAGTCGTTGAAGACGTTACTCGCCTATCTAACAAAATGCGCTTGCTAAGACGCTTGATTGAACACCCTATCGTGCTTCGTGAAGAAACCATATCAATGGGTAACAACATCAAGCGTGCTATCAAAGGTATTGCTACTGGCTTGGTGATGGTTGTCGTGACCTCAACCGTGATTCTCGCTCGCGATTACCTTGGGGAAATTTCCGCGTCCTTCATTATCGCGATGTCATTTATTTATGCTCTACGAGAAATCTTTAAAGATGATTTGCGCGATGCGATGTGGCGATGGATCCGTAAAGGCAAGCCAAAGTGGCGTAAGAAGTATGTTGATCCAACAACGAAAAAAGTGGTCGGCAGAAAATTAGAGTGGCTCGATTATCGTACGTTAAGTAGCTTGCCAGATAAGATTCAAAGAATACGTAAGAAGCGCGTCGTGCAGCGCGAAGAGCAGATACTTCATTATCACGAGAAAACCGAAATGGCGACCTCTCTATTCTTGAGTGGTTATGAGCAAACAAGAGAAACACTGAACATCAGTTTGCGCCCTATCATCCGCTTGATGGATAAAAGCTCAAACCGAGTTTACCGTTTAAATGAAGGGCAAGTGACCAAAGAGTCGGTAGAGAAACGTCATTTGCTCAATGTGATTGTCAAAGAGGACAACCACACCGATGAGCCTGTTTATTACCGTTGGAAAGTGGTCTTAAACCGCTCCAAAATCGTCTCGATTGAGCAGATTGAACTCAATTAAAGCGATATTCTTTAAAACAGCAAACCACTAAGCAGCCTCTTTTCCTTGTTGGGCTGCTTTTTTTATCGAAAGAGTCAACGAGAATTCAGCCATAGGTTCGTCACCATGTAAGCTAGGACACAATGCGACGATTTTTACATCGCGATTCACTCGTTCACCCGTAGCCAACGTATGATCGAGCATCTCATCAATGACATGACCATCGTTACACACAAAGTGTACATCCGCTTCCGGACGTTTTAAAAACTCGGCTTTGACGCCTTTAAATGCTAAAGAGATCGCTTCTCCTTTTTCTTGCGCCTTGCTCATAGCAAGAAAACCACCAGCTACATCCGCCCCAACAGCTAAAGCGCCGAAATACATGCTATTCAAATGGTTCTTTGTTCTTCTTCGCAAAGGAATTCGAACCTCAACGTGCTCGCTATCTATCGCAATGATCTTAGGATGACAAAGCCAAATCAGAGGCACTTTAGAAAAGCCGAATAGATTTAGATACAAATTTGCACGACGTACAGCTGATAACATTTTGGTCTCCTTACCAATCTAGTCAGACCAGTTAATCAACGAAAGAAATAGATGTCAAAGAAATGTTAACAAAAGCTCGATCTCACGAGTTATTTACCCACCAACTTAGTGACATTGTCACACAGATAAACATGAGGTTTGCCGCAGTTATCTTGATTACCTAACGGTGAGATAGATGAAATGGTTATAAATTCAAATGTATATATATTGATTTAATGATCAAGTTTTGTCATTTATACATAAGTCATTTAAATGAATACCTACACCTTTGTATACAATTCGGTATTTCCTGGCGAAGATTCCCGTGAAACGGTTTATTCCTGCCTGTAATTCCGTTATCTTTACCCCTTCGCAATAGAGAATAAAGCTATAACATGCCTATAAAAACAGATGAATTGAGAACCCAACCTTTGGGTCCAATGCCTACCCCAGCAGAGCTAGGTAGTGTACATCCTATTACGGATGACGTTGCAGACCGTATCGCTCAATCTCGTCGTCAGATTGAAAACATTTTATCGGGTGAAGACGATCGCCTTCTTGCGATTGTAGGTCCGTGTTCTGTTCACGACACTGAAGCTGCCATTGATTACGCCACTCGCCTGAGTGAAATCCAAGACAAGTACAAAGACGAACTGTTTATCGTGATGCGTACTTACTTTGAAAAGCCTCGTACAGTAGTTGGTTGGAAAGGTTTAATTACCGACCCTAATCTAGATGGCTCTTACGCGCTGGAAGCTGGTCTCCATAAAGCACGTAAACTACTACTGGATATCAACAAGCTTGGTCTTGCGACTGCTACTGAGTTTCTTGATATGATTACGGGTCAATACATCTCGGATTTGATCACGTGGGGCGCGATCGGTGCCCGTACAACAGAATCGCAAATTCACCGTGAAATGGCATCGGCGCTGTCTTGCCCAGTTGGTTTCAAAAATGGCACAAATGGCAACGTAAAAATTGCAATTGATGCAATTCGCGCATCGAAAGCCTCGCATTACTTCTACTCTCCAGATAAGAATGGCCGCATGACGGTTTACCGTACAAGTGGTAACCCATATGGTCATATTATTTTACGCGGCGGAGAGAAAGGCCCTAACTTTGATGAAGCGTCAGTAAAACAAGCGTGTGATGCTCTAGCCGAGTTTGGCTTGCCACAACGTTTGGTTGTGGATTTCAGCCACGCAAACTGTCAGAAGCAGCACAGAAAACAAATCGACGTTGCTCAAGACATTTGTAACCAAATTAAGTCAGGCAGTACTCGTATTGCGGGTATCATGGCTGAAAGCTTTATTCTTGAAGGCAATCAGCCAATGACTGACATCAACAACCTAACGTATGGTCAATCTATTACAGACCCATGCCTAGGCTGGGAAGATACTGCTACAATGCTAGATATGCTGGCAAACGCCGTTAAATCCCGAAAGTCCCTATAACAAAATAATCAAGGAATCTTCATGCCATCGTTTGATATTGTTTCTGAAATCGATACGGTTGAACTACGTAACGCCGTTGATAACGCTAACCGTGAATTGTCTACTCGTTTCGATTTCCGCAACGTTAATGCGAGCTTTGAGCTAGTAGAAGAAAACGTAAAAATGTCTGCGGAAGGTGACTTCCAACTTAAGCAAATGCGCGATATTTTACGTGGCCACTTGGCAAAACGTAATATTGATGCAAATGCAATGGATGCACAGGATCCAGACGTAACTGGTAAGAACTGGCACCAAACTCTGCTTTTCCGCCAAGGTATCGATACACCAACAGCCAAAAAAGTAGTGAAACTTATCAAAGACGCAAAGTTAAAAGTACAAGCCTCTATTCAAGGCGACAAGGTACGTGTTACTGGTAAGAAACGTGATGACCTGCAAGCGACAATGGCAGCGATTCGTGAAGCAGAGATGGGCATACCATTCCAGTTTAACAACTTCCGTGATTAATCAGTCTGAGAAGTAACTTAGTTTAAAAACGCCAGCGCATAGTTCGCTGGCGTTTTTGTTGGCCTTTTAATCGAGAAGCCAAGTGCCCACTTTTTAACGTGGTTATATCACTAAGTCCTGCCCTTGCAGCAATAAGAACTCGCTCGTCCCTTTAGGGATAAACACGCAAACTCGAAGCTTTTCAGATTTAGCCTTGGTCAACATATCAGAGAGTTCAGCTGCGCTGGAGAAAGCTTCTCGCTCTGCATCTCTTCGTATTAGCTCTAACACGTTCGCTTCGCATCGAGTTGAGTAAAGTGCTAGCTCGGCTTGTTGCATGTAGCGCACAGCCTTAATTGGCAACATCTCAACGTCTTTCCCTACCTGTATCCAAGTACAACTTCCTTTTTCATCCAAAGGTGTTGCCATGGTCGCTTGGTAAATCGTTTCTAACTCTCTATTATCCCGCGCGTTTTCAACCTCAGGATTCGAGAAGAATTGCTCCCAAAACTTACGACGTAAATCGACGCTAGGTAGTGCTTCTTTAATCGAATTACGCTTTGAGTTAGCAAAGTCCGCCATCAACCCCATGTTTTGTGGCAGTATCGATTCAAGCTTTTCACGGATGTTTCGAATTAAAACTGGTGAGGCACCGCCACTAGAAATAGCAATTTGTATGCGGCCACGATTGATCATAGAGGGCGTAATGAAGTCACAATAAGGCTTATCATCCACAACGTTCACTAGGATGCCTAATTCTTTCGCATCTTTATACACTTGGTGATTTAGCTCTGGATTATCTGTCGTGGCCCACACTTGAACAAAGCTTTTAGTGACAATGTCACTTGAATAGAAACGTTGCACCCAGCGCACTTGATGCTCTGCAGCAAGCTTAGACAGAAAATCGACCAACGTTGGAGAAACGATAGTGACATCCGCCCCTGCTTTTAGCAAAGCTTCCACCTTTCTGCTTGCCACTTCACCGCCGCCCACGACAAGAACGGGTTTATTGATTAAATCTAAGAACAGAGGAAAATATCGCATTTCAATCCATGATTACTCTAATTAGCTGTTGCAGACCATGCTACCAAAAATGGGGCAAGCTCATCACCCTGTTTCGGTATCACAAATAATTTTTGTTCGAATTTTTACTGAACTTCACCAAGCTCAGCTAATGACAGTTTTAATAACAACTTTTTATTCTCTTGTATTGTTCACTCTTCTATTGATTGTTCTGATGCACCAAATTGTCCATGATTTGCACTATTTACAAACAATTAACATTTCGTCATTCTAAATCTCAAGGCGCTTTGTAAGTTCTCTCAAAACTTCATTTAAATTATATATTTGAGAATTAACAGATCCTTTCCTACGCTTATAACTGGTTGATCTATCGAATACCGTTTCTTCGAAAATCAATCACGTAGGACGATAACTCTAACGAATTGGACACGTTATTTCAGGTCACTCCTGATTAAACATGGATCATACAGGAAGGATACAAATGGCAAATAAACTCACAGTTCTTGCTTCCGTCGTAGCGGCTTCTACTGCGATGATGGCAACATCAGCTCAAGCAGCAGACACTACTCTGGACAAAGTCACAAAACAAGGTTTTCTTACTTGTGGCGTAAGTACCGGTCTACCTGGTTTCTCTAACCCTAACTCAAAAGGTGAATGGGAAGGTATCGACGTAGAATATTGCCAAGCACTGGCTGCAGCCGTTCTTGGGGATAAAACGAAAGTTAAATATGTACCCCTAACCGCGAAAGAACGTTTCACTGCGCTTCAATCAGGTGAGATTGATGTGCTTTCTCGTAACACCACCTGGACACTGCATCGTGATACTGCACTTGGCCTCAACTTCGTAGGGGTAAACTACTACGATGGCCAAGGCTTCATGGTGAAGAAAGATCTTGGCATCTCAAGCGCAAAAGAGCTTGATGGTGCATCAGTTTGCGTACAGTCCGGTACAACAACTGAGCTGAACCTTGCTGACTACTTCCGTAACAGCGGTATGTCATACAAGCCGGTCGTATTCGATACGGCAGCCCAAACGTCAAAAGGTTTCGATGCAGGACGTTGTGATGTGTTAACTACTGACCAATCTGGTCTTTATGCATTGCGTCTGAACCTGAAAGATCCCTCTTCTGCAGCCGTTCTTCCGGAAATCATTTCCAAAGAACCACTAGGTCCCGTCGTTCGTCAAGGTGATGACCAATGGTTCAACATTGCGAAGTGGACATTATCAGCAATGATTAACGCCGAAGAGTATGGTATTAGTTCGAAAAATGCGGATGAAATGCTGAAATCGAAAGATCCAAACATCAAACGTATTCTTGGTGTTGACGGTCCGAAAGGCAAAGGTTTGGGTATTCGTGATGATTGGGGCTACCAAGTTATCAAGCAAGTCGGTAACTATGGTGAAAGCTTCGAACGCACAGTCGGTACTGGTTCGCCGTTAGAAATTTCTCGTGGCGTTAATGCGCTATGGAATGCAGGCGGCTTTATGTACGCGCCACCAATCCGATAGAACGAGTTAATCAGGGCGGTTCATGCCGCCCTTTTTCTTGATTTTATCCATCTGTATGAGTAAGGACCGCTCATTGAATGGCAAGAAGTATTCGCTTAGACAGGCTATTTCAACTCGAATATCGCCGTTTAGCTCTGGTGAAAACATGCTTCGACCAGCAAGGACGTGACTATTTATACAGGCAGATATCTATAACTAAGGTTTGAGGTTATCGCTGTATGAAACCGACAAAAGATGCATCGCCAAGTACGATGTCCAAACCGAGCGGAAGCAAGAGCTTGATTTATAATCCCGCCTTTCGTTCTGCTATTTTCCAGATCATTGCCATAGCTGCACTGGTATTTTTCTTTTACACGATTATAAATAACGCACTAAACAACTTAGATGCTCGTGGGATCGCTACGGGTTTCGGTTTTTTAAATCAAGAAGCCGGGTTTGGTATCGGGCTGACGCTAATTGAATACGATGAAACGTACTCTTACGGCAGAACGTTTATTATTGGCCTTCTTAATACAGCGCTGGTCTCCGTATTAGGTATTATTCTGGCTACCGTGATTGGTTTTACCATGGGGGTCGCTCGCCTTTCTTCTAACTGGTTAGTGAGTCGCTTGGCTGCTGTTTATATCGAAACGTTCCGAAATATCCCACTTCTTCTACAAATATTTTTCTGGTATTTCGCTGTTCTTCAAGCATTACCCTCACCGCGTCAAAGCTTGAGCCTTGGCGAAGCCATCTTCTTGAATGTTCGTGGTTTATATTTTCCAGCTCCAGAAATGGAGCCAGGCAGTGGCTTTGTTATTGCTGCATTAATCTTCGGGGTGATCGCCAGCTTGCTGATTAATGTATGGGCGAATAACAAGCAACGCCTAACTGGGCAACAAACGCCAATGGGAAGAATAGCTTTAGGCTTAGTCGTTGGCCTTCCGCTGATTGTCTACTTCCTTGCTGGTATGCCAATTTCACTAAATTATCCTGAACTGAAAGGGTTTAACTTCCAAGGTGGTATTAGCATTATTCCTGAACTTGCTGCACTACTTTTGGCACTGAGCGTTTATACCGCCTCCTTCATTGCCGAAATTGTACGTTCTGGTATTAATGCGGTTAGCCATGGTCAAACGGAAGCGGCGATGTCGCTGGGCTTACCACGCGCGAAAACTTTAAAGCTTGTTGTCATTCCGCAAGCGTTACGAATTATTATTCCACCTTTAACCAGTCAATATCTCAACCTCACCAAAAACTCATCGTTAGCGATGGCGATTGGTTACCCAGATCTTGTCTCTGTCTTTGCTGGTACTACCCTGAACCAAACGGGGCAAGCGATTGAGATCATTGCGATGACGATGGGCGTGTACTTAACCTTAAGTTTGATTACGTCTGCATTAATGAACTTGTATAACCGTAAAGTCGCACTGGTGGAGAGATAATATGAGTACTCATCAATTTCAACCGGATCTCCCGCCACCAGCCAATACCGTCGGCTTTGTTGTGTGGATGCGGAAAAATCTATTTAATGGCCCTGTCAATTCCATTGTTACCGTAATTCTTGCTTATCTTGTCTTTAGTGCAATTTGGCATATCGTTGATTGGGCCTTTATCAACGCAGACTGGATTGGTTCGACTCGTGACGACTGCAGCCGAGAAGGTGCTTGCTGGGTATTTATCAGCGTGCGCTGGGAGCAGTTCATGTACGGTTTCTATCCTGAGTCTGAACTGTGGCGCCCTCGCCTTTTCTACATCACATTGGCTATATTTACTGTGTTGCTAGCGTATGAAAAGACACCGAAGCGGATTTGGATTTGGCTTTTCTTCGTAAACATCTACCCATTCATTATCGCTGGGCTGTTATATGGTGGGATATTTGGACTAGAAGTGGTCGATACACACAAATGGGGCGGATTACTCGTTACGCTCATTATTGCGCTAGTCGGTATTGTCGTTTCATTACCGATTGGTGTGGTACTCGCGCTCGGTAGACGTTCAGAGATGCCCATCATTCGCAGTATTTGTACCGTCTATATTGAAGTTTGGCGTGGTGTGCCACTGATTACCGTTCTGTTCATGGCTTCCGTTATGCTGCCTTTGTTTATGTCCGAAGGATCAGAGACAGACAAACTTATTCGCGCTCTTATTGGTGTGGTGATGTTTGCCTCGGCGTACATGGCCGAAGTGGTACGGGGCGGCTTACAAGCGATTCCAAAAGGCCAATATGAGGCTGCCGACGCACTTGGGTTAAGTTACTGGAAAAAAACAGGGCTTATTATCTTGCCGCAAGCGCTGAAGATTACGATCCCTTCTATCGTGAACACGTTTATCGGATTGTTTAAAGACACCAGTTTGGTTCTTATCATTGGTATGTTTGACGTACTAGGTATAGGACAAGCAGCAAACACAGACCCTGACTGGCTAGGCTTTGCTACTGAAAGTTATGTATTTGTCGCGTTAGTGTTTTGGGTATTTTGTTTTGGCATGTCGCGTTATTCGATATGGCTTGAAAACAAACTTCATACCGGTCACAAACGATAACTCATCAAGCTCAAGGACGTATTATGACGCAACAACAAGACTATATGATCCAATTGAAGGACATGAATAAATGGTATGGTGAGTTTCACGTACTAAAAAATATTAACCTCGATGTTAAGCGCGGGGAAAAAATCGTAATCTGTGGCCCATCAGGGTCAGGAAAATCAACGATGATTCGCTGTATTAACCGCCTCGAAGAGCACCAAGCTGGTAGCATCTATGTTTCTGGTACGGAGTTAACTGAAGATTTAAAAAATATTGAAGCTGTGCGCCGTGAAGTGGGCATGTGCTTTCAGCACTTTAATCTCTTCCCTCATTTAACCGTACTGGAAAACTGTACGCTCGCGCCTATTTGGGTGAAGAAGATGCCTAAAGATGAGGCAGAAGCTGTCGCGATGAAATATCTGGAACGCGTTAAAATTCCGGACCAAGCAGAGAAATATCCTGGCCAATTGTCTGGTGGGCAGCAACAACGCGTGGCGATTGCTCGCTCTTTGTGTATGAACCCTAAAGTCATGCTTTTTGATGAGCCAACATCTGCACTCGACCCGGAAATGGTTCGCGAAGTACTGGATGTAATGGTCGAGCTCGCCGAGGAAGGCATGACCATGCTCTGTGTGACACATGAAATGGGCTTTGCGAAAGAGGTTGCCGATCGCGTGATATTTATGGACGCAGGAGAGATCATCGAAGAGAACAACCCTGTTGATTTCTTTGAAAACCCTCAATCAGATCGAACTCAAAATTTCCTAGCGCAAATCTTACATCACTAAGATCTTTTGCAATTCGCATAATAAAAGCACTGATTTCAATGAAGTCAGTGCTTTTTGTTAGTAAATTCAAAATTCTGTGTGACAATCACTGTGACTTTGCTCTGCAGTAATATTGTGTTACAAGTTGTCAAATACATAACATCTTATTTCTATTATTATTTTATCTAAGTTACGCATGGTTAGGGCTTGATTTTTTGAACTTTCAGCCCCATAAATGTACCAATAGTAAACTCCCTTACTGAGGATAATTATGAACAGTCCAATGTTTACTCGTTCAACAAGTGTTCCCAACACACTTGAAACTAACAAAGTACTGAAAAACACTTACTTCCTACTGTCGATGACACTGATGACCAGTGCGATCGCAGCAGTAGCAACAATGGCAATGCAAATTTCACCAATCATGGCGATCGTGATGCAAATTGCAGCGATTGGTATTTTGTTCTTTGTCATGCCAAAAGCAATCAACTCATCATCTGGTATCGTTTGGACATTTGTTTTCACAACTCTAATGGGTGGTGCTTTAGGTCCAATGCTTAACTACTACGCATCGATTCCAAACGGTCCAACGATCATTGCTCAAGCTCTAGGGTTGACTGGCATGGTGTTTCTAGGCCTATCGGCTTACACCATTTCGAGCAAGAAAGATTTCTCTTTCATGCGTAACTTCCTGATGGCAGGTTTGATCATTGTTATCGTGGCGATGCTGATTAACATTTTCGTTGGTTCAACAATGGCCCAACTAGTAATAAGCAGCGTCTCTGCACTAGTGTTCTCTGGTTTCATCTTGTTTGATACAAGCCGTATCGTTCGCGGCGAAGAAACTAACTACATTAGTGCGACAATTTCGATGTACCTAAACATCCTTAACTTGTTCACTAGCCTACTAAGCATTCTAGGTATTATGAACGACGATTAATCGTTTCTCGTTAAGTAGAATCAAAAAGCCCGAAGGTAATTCCTTCGGGCTTTTTCTTTGTGTGCAATTCAGTGTATTACGCCTGCTCTACCGACAACTCGATAACTTCGTCAGCTTCTGGATTTTCTCTAAAGCGTCTCACTTTGATCGTTTCCTCTCCTAACATGATTTGCTTGGCGATTCGGTGCATACCGTCAAAAACACGATAGTCACTGGTTAAGATTACCGGATACGACAAATCAGCATTGTTGATTCGTTGGCAATGTTTTGCAATTTCACGGCAGGTTGGCTGTGGCCCTTCATGACTAAACCAAGTCACTTCATTTGGGCCTTTGATATCATCAATCGAAATTTCTTCTACAGGTAAGGATTCTGCAAGTTGCCAAATACGCTCGATGGACCAAGTGGATTTTACATTGTCATTAATCTCAATGTAACGTTGTTTCGACATGACTAACTCCTTGTCATCATTGTTGTTTCTAACCTTAATACAGGCTTTTCATCAATCAAAGAGAATATCGGTCTATGAAAACAAACACAACGTTGTCAGCTATTCATTCACCCATAAAATCCCATAATCAGACAAGTAGCCAAGAAAAAACCAAAACAAAAATGAATAAGTCTGGATATCCATGCAATTTTATTGGTACTCACCCCGAAAAATTTCTAACAAACTGAATAGTTTCCTATTTATTTGAATAAAAGAGCGTTTGTATCAAAGCACCTGGCTTAGTCAAAAAGCACTCACCATTTTGTACGCTTTTGCTTCGCTCGGCACTACTTCGAGATTCTTTTGTTGAGAACATCCTCACCTGTCGCTAATCTATAAACATCCATGTTCACTTAGCGGATAAAACGTTATGTTCGTTTACAACGGCAAAGAAATTGAAACTGATGCTCAAGGCTACTTACTGGATCATACTCAATGGGAAGAAGGCATGATTGAGCTTTTAGCAAAAGAAGAAGACATCGAGCTTACGGATGCTCATTTGGAAGTTGTGCACTTTGTGCGAGATTTTTATGAAGAGTTTAATACTTCCCCTGCTGTGCGTATGCTTGTCAAAGCAATGGAAAAAGCGCACGGCCCAGAAAAAGGTAACAGTAAGTATCTATTCAAGCTGTTTAAAAAGGGGCCAGCCAAACAAGCGACTAAATTAGCCGGCCTACCAAAGCCAGCTAAATGCTTGTAGAATTTACAAAATCTTAAAACCGCGCAACGGCTTATATGACGCAGACTCCTGTATCACACTCTCTACTGTTGCCGTTCGCGGGCCTTCTTTCAACCACTCGGAAAACGCAGCTATTTGTGCGTCTGTTCCACACGCCATCACTTCAACATCACCATCGTTTAGGTTCTTCGCGTAACCCGTCAAACCCAGTTTCAATCCTTGATGGGAAGTATGGTAACGAAAGCCGACGCCTTGAACGTGACCTTTTACTATAAATCTCTCACACTTTACGTTCATCTTTGTACCGCTTCTTTTTACTGAGTGATATATTCTTTTCGTCTATTCACCCCACTAAGGATAGTGGGTTTTTGCACGGTTATTATAATTATGAAAGAAATTCCATTCCGCTGGATTGATAAGTATCTCATTCACTTAAAGATTCAAGAAAAGTTCTATTTGCTCTTCGTTCTCCCTCTTCTTGCTTTAGTCATTCTCACTCTCGTCCTTAATAGCGCGGCTAATACGTTGATCTCAAGTATGTACCAAGAAGAGCTCATGCTTATGAAAGGTCTGATAGAGGCAGGCAACCTTTCTCAATCGCAAGTAGCAAACCTCATAGCTGGTTCAGAAACCGTTTCTCTTGGCTCTGGTCCGCAATCCGTGTCTGTTCTAAATGGTGCGTACAGCTTGGTTGCAAACCATGAACTTTCTCTATGGACTGCCCTATCAACGACTCAAGTGAGCATCATCTGTGTGAGCTTGTTTATTCTCGCGCTTGGCGTTTACTACATCATGACGTTTATCGGCGGCGCAATGTTCACGATGAATAAAGCATTAAACACCCTAGCGGATGGTGACCTAACCGCGAGAATGAACTTCTTCCCAGTTCGCGACGAGTTTAGTGAAATTGCTATTACGATAGACAAAGTTGCAGAACGAGAGCAACAAATGGTGCTGTCGATTCAAGAGTCTGTGGCGTTAATGCAACAAATTAGCTCAGACCTGAATCAATCAATTCATCACAGTTCAGATATTTCTGCGACGCAACAAGAGCACCTCAACTCTCTTGCGAGTGCAACGGAACAGATGGCATCAACGATTCGAGAAGTCGCGACATTAGCTCACGATTCAAGCGCGCAAACCGATGATGCGCGCAGCGTGGCTCAGTCTGGACAAGTAAAAGTAGAGAATACGCTTCACTCGATTTCGAACCTCTCTAATGAGATTCAATCTGCGTCTCAAGCAGTAGCGGAGTTAGATGCCAATGCCGCACAAATTGATGAAGTCGTGACAACCATTAATGGGATTTCCGAGCAAACTAACCTACTTGCATTGAACGCAGCCATTGAAGCAGCACGTGCTGGTGAGCAAGGTCGTGGATTTGCGGTCGTTGCGGATGAGGTTCGCGCTCTTGCGGGACGCACTCAGCAAGCGACGGTTGAAATCCAAGCGATGATCGAATCATTACAGCGTAACAGTCAATCACTTACTAAACTGATGGAAGTGACTGTCAACAATGCAAATGAGGGACAAAACCTCATGACGGAAGTGAATCACGAAATCGGCTCTTTGGCAGATAAAAATCAAACTATCTCCGACAGTAGCATTCAAATTGCAACAGCGGCTGAAGAACAAGGTGTAGTCGCGGACAATATCGCCTCAAGCGTTGAAGAGATTCGAGTTCAAGCAGATAACGTGTGCAATATGATCAGCACGACTTCACAAAACGTGGATCAACTGCGTAAGCAAAGCGACACCATGGAGTCGCTCCTTACTGGACTTAAAGCGTAGCAACGTAATCTGTTACGACCAGTTCAAATAAAAGGGTTACTTTGGTGGCCCTTTTTTGTATTTAAAAGCCACTACAATGTACTGGATTGCCGAGGGATATTGCTTTTACCATTCACATCCCGGACAATACGCCCCTTTAAAAATTCAACAAGAGCTAATGAAATGACAGCTGCTATCTATTTGGTAAAAGGTCGTGAGAAATCGGTCAAGCGCAAGCACCCTTGGATCTTCTCTCGAGGCATCAACAAAGTTGAGGGCGAACCCGCTCTTGGCGAAACGGTTGATGTATTCACTCACGACGGTAAATGGCTAGCTAAAGCGGCATATTCGCCAGCTTCACAAATTCGTGCTCGTATTTGGAGTTTTGATAAAGAAGAAATCGACACCGCGTTTTTCGTAAAACGATTAAAAGACGCACAACTTCTTCGTGAAGACATTATCGAACGTGATGGCCTTACGGGTTACCGCCTTATCGCGGCAGAGTCTGATGGTATGCCAGGCGTTACGATTGACCGTTACCAAAACTTCTTTGTGTGTCAACTTCTCAGTGCTGGCGCAGAACACAATAAACAGGCCATTGTTGATGCTCTAGTTGAGTGCTTCCCTGATTGTAATGTGTACGAGCGTTCTGACGTCGCGGTACGTAAGAAAGAGGGTTTGAAAGAAACCACGGGCGTCTTGCACGGCGAAGAGCCACCTAAATCGGTCGTCATCGAAGAAAATGGCGTAAAGATTAGTGTAGATATCGTTGGCGGTCATAAAACAGGTTTCTACCTAGATCAACGTGATAGTCGCCAGCAAGCGATGAAATATGTGAAAGGCAAAGAAGTTCTTAACTGCTTCTCTTACACAGGTGGCTTCGGACTTTACGCTCTGAAAGGTGATGCAAAGCGTGTGATAAACGCTGACGTATCACAACCTGCTCTAGACACTGCGAAGTTCAACGCAGAACTGAATGAATTTGATATCTCGAAGAAGCGTGCCGTGTTCCTAAACGCAGACGTGTTTAAACTACTTCGTGAGTATCGTGACCAAGGAACTCAGTTCGATGTGGTTATCATGGATCCACCTAAGTTTGCAGACAGTAAAGCCCAACTAAACGGCGCATGTCGTGGTTACAAAGACATCAACATGCTAGCAATGCAAATCCTAAAACCTGGCGGTACGCTACTGACCTATTCGTGCTCTGGCTTAATGGATCAAGTTTTGTTCCAGAAAATCATTGCTGACGCAGCCTTAGATGCTAACCGCCAAGTAAAGTTTGTGGAGCGCTTTGAACAAGCTGCTGACCACCCAACCGATACAGCATACCCGGAAGGTTTCTACCTGAAAGGTTTTGCATGTAAAGTTCTGTAATCACAGTGTTAGTTTACCGTATTATTAAATAAAAAAACGGAGCGAAAAAACGCTCCGTTTTTTATCTTTGGCCATCTATTCTCGTAATTGATCGAGATTAGAAATCAGACTATTGGCAATATCGGCTGCAGAGGCACCATCAAAGTTAACCTCTAGCTGTTGTCCATCTTTGTTGATGGTCAACGTCGAGTTACCTCCACTTTCAGTCACTTCAACGGAAATGTCATCCACACTGCCGCGATAGTCACCCGAACCAAGATCATCAAGCAAGGCGGAGATATCCGTACCACTCATATCGTCAAATACATCGGTAAAATCAAGCTGATCCCCGTCACTGAAATCTGTCACGGTATCAGTTGCGGATTGCATTTCTGTCCATTTGAATACGTCATCACCTTCACCGCCAGTCAAGATATCATTACCTAAACCACCGATGATCAGGTCATTGCCTTCAGTACCAACCAGAATATCATCGCCATCTGTCCCCATAACCAGATTCAGATCCGAATTTAAGGCCATGGTTTGATAACCAAGCGCCGTGACAGCGTCTACCGTGACGTTCTCGAAGTCAACCGCTACCGTAGCTTCGTTACTTACCGCACCATCAGTGTCGATTGCCTGATAAGTAAAGTCATCGTTCACATCAGTAAAGCTGGTAATTTCAGTCCCCACCAAGGTAAAGCCCGCTTTATCACTCGCGCTATCGGTTTCTGGAGTAAGTCGAATTTCATCAAAGCTCCCATTTGCTAACGCAACGGTAATAGAACCTTCGTGGTTGCTGGTATAAGTAATATCCGTTGAGTAAAACTGCTGAACATCAACAAGTGCACCATTTAGGAAGATGTATGCCGTTAACCATGCACCACCACTGTTGAAGCGGTCATTCAGACTGGCTAAGTTCAGTTTCGCTTCGTTAGCTGATAAATCCTCATCCAGTTCTAACGTAATATATTCACCAGTACTGATTTCATCACCCTGACCCGTTTCATTTGGCGAAACGACAACCAACCCGACCTGTTGATTCGCAAAATCGACTGAAATCTGAGCGTCGGAATCAAAGATGATGCTGTTGCCAATGGTGGTGATCTGACCTCCAGTGAACGTTAAGTTCGAGTTAGGAGGAGTGTAAGAACCAACCAAGATATCTTTCCCTTGTTCTTCAAGAAGGTCGGCTGAGTCAAAGCTCTGCTCCTCAAAGAAATCTTCAGTCAGACGATACTTAACCTCTGTGTTTTCAGGGAACTGTGTGGTTTCGTCTATAATGACTTCCTGTCCATTTCCATCCACATAATACAGTTCACCATGTTCAGGAAGGCTAACGACCTGAATTAAAATATCATCATCATTTGCAGTAACTGCGTCATCTTCGAGATCTTCAACACGCTGTTCCCCAGACGTCGTTAATCCATCAAATTCAACATCCTGAACCGGGAAAATACCATTTTGAACATCGAGCGAAATGATGAAATCACGGGCTGTAGGTGGTGAGTTATCCACGATGGTCGCCAGACCAGTATCGCTGCCCTGAACTGCTCCCAAGCCAGTTGCTGTAACGCTGAAATCTTCAGGGCCTTCGTACACACCGTCATCAATTGATTCGATGCGTAGATCAAATTCCGTCATACCTGCCGGCACCGTCACGATGCCACTGACAGGTACACTTACCCAACCTGAACCGGTGTTGTACTCTAGAGTGCCAAGGTCACCTACTTCTGTTTCATCCAGGTTCAGCGTTAACTGAACCTGGACCGCGGCTTCTGAAGCATTACTCAATGACACGGTAAATGTAGCGAAATTACCTTCATCAATGGTACCCGCATCCGAGATAGACACAGTTGGTCGATCGTCGTCCGTTTTAGTGCCATCATCCACAATGGTCGCCAAACCAGTATCTGTGCCCTGAACTGCGCCCAAACCTGTCACGGTCACGCTGAAGTCTTCCGGACCTTCATAAACCTCATCATCAATGGTCGCAATGCGCACATCAAATTCGGTAAGCATTGCTGGCACTGTTACGATGCCATCGACAGGCACAGCAACCCAACCTGCTCCGGTGCTATATTCTAGCGAGCCAAGATCATCCACTTCTGTTTCGTCTGGGTTTAAGGTCAACTGCACCTGAACTGTACCTTCCGAAGCATTACTCAATGACACGGTAAACGTCGCGATATCACCCTCATCTACGATACCCTCATCTGAGATAGATACGGTCGGGCGATCATCATCCGGGTCAGGACCAGGGCCGTTACCGCCGTCGTAAATAATGCCCAACGCAGTGTCAGTACCAAGTACTCCAGTTGCACCTTGCACTGCAACCGTGAAGGTTTCATCTCCTTCATACACATCGTCGTCCGTGGTTGGGACAAACAGTTTGAGATCGGTTTCACCTGCTGGGATAGTATACGTGCCATCACTGTTGGCGGTCACCACAGTTACTCCATCAGATAATGTCAGCTTAATAGCACCAATGTCGCCAGGCTCTGCCGTATTAGTTCCTCCTGTTGATGTGCTCAACCTTACCGTCACGTCAATATCGGCAGCCTCCGACAACCGGACGGTATACACAGCCTCAGTACCTTCATTCACGCCCACGCTATCTTCGACAATATAGACACTTGGACGGTCATCGTCTGGATCGGGACCAGGGCCGTTACCACCGTCGTAAATAATGCCCAGCGCACTGTCACTGCCTAGGACGCCCGTGTCACCTTGTACCGCCACAGTGAAGGTTTCATCCCCTTCGTAGACGCCATCATCTGTGGTTGGCACAGTGACTTTCAGCTCTTTCTCACCGGCGGGAATGGTATACGTACCGTCACTGTTGGCATTCACCACTGTCATACCATCAGCAAGGGTCACCACAAAGCTACCTATATCGTCCGCTTCCGCCGTGTTGCTGCCGTCGGTTGAGGTGTTCAACCTGACGGTCACATCGATATCGGCCGCCGCCGACAATCTAACGGTATACACAGCATCGGTACCTTCGTTAACACCCACGCTATCTTCAACGATGTAGACATTCGGACGGTCATCATCTGGATCGGGACCTGGACCACTGCCGTCATCCACAATCGTTGCCGTGCCGGTATCACTGCCTTGTACCGCACCAACGCCCGTTACCGTTACACTGAAATCTTCTGGACCTTCATAAACGGCGTCATCAATAGAAGCAATACGCACATCAAACTCGGTTTGCCCGGCTGGCACCGTTAGCACGCCATCGTTTGGTACTGTGACCCAGCCACTTCCCGTGTTGTATTCTAAGGTGCCTAAGTCACCCGCTTCGGTATCGCCTAAGTTGAGGCCGAGTTCAACTTGAACACTAGACTCTGAAGCATTCGATAACGTGACTTTAAAGTTCGCCGTATCACCTTCATTAATGGTGCCAGCGTCGGTAATAGTAACACTCGGACGGTCATCGTCTGGATCGGGGCCCGGGCCACTGCCGTCATCCACAATCGTTGCCGTACCCGTATCGCTGCCTTGCACCGCACCAATGCCGGTTACCGTGACACTGAAATCTTCAGGGCCCTCATAAACGGCGTCATCAACAGAAGCAATGCGCACATCAAATTCGGTCTGTCCGGCAGGCACCGTCACCACACCGTCGTTTGGCACCGTAACCCAACCGGAGCCCGTGTTGTATTCTAAGGTGCCTAAGTCACCCGCTTCGGTATCGCCTAAGTTGAGGCCAAGTTCAACTTGAACACTCGATTCGGAGGCATTCGATAACGTAACTTTGAAGTTCGCAGTCTCACCCTCGTTAATAGTGCCAGCATCCGTAATAGCCACACTAGGACGGTCATCGTCTGGATCGGGACCTGGGCCACTGCTGTCATCCACAATCGTTGCTGTACCCGTATCACTGCCTTGCACCGCCCCGATGCCAGTTACCGTCACGCTGAAATCTTCAGGACCTTCATAAACGGCGTCATCAATAGAAGCAATGCGTACATCAAACTCAGTCTGCCCGGCAGGCACCGTCACCACACCATCGTTTGGCACCGTGCCCCAACCACTTCCCGTGTTGTATTCTAAGATACCTAAGTCACCGGCTTCGGTGTCGCCGAGATTAAGACCCAACTCTACTTGCGTTTCCGCTTCAGACGCGTTCGATAGCGTCACTTTGAAGTTAGCTGTTTCACCTTCATTAATGGTGCCAGCGTCGGTAATAGCCACACTCGGACGGTCATCGTCTGGATCGGGACCTGGGCCACTGCTGTCATCCACAATCGTCGCCGTACCTGTATCGCTGCCTTGCACCGCCCCAATGCCGGTTACCGTGACACTGAAATCTTCAGGACCTTCATAAACGGCGTCATCAATAGAAGCAATGCGTACATCAAACTCAGTCTGCCCGGCAGGCACCGTCACCACACCATCGTTTGGCACCGTGCCCCAACCACTTCCCGTGTTGTATTCTAAGATACCTAAGTCACCGGCTTCGGTGTCGCCGAGATTAAGACCCAACTCTACTTGCGTTTCCGCTTCAGACGCGTTCGATAGCGTCACTTTGAAGTTAGCTGTTTCACCTTCATTAATGGTGCCAGCGTCGGTAATAGCCACACTCGGACGGTCATCGTCTGGATCGGGACCTGGGCCACTGCTGTCATCCACAATCGTCGCCGTGCCCGTATCGCTGCCTTGCACCGCCCCAATGCCGGTTACCGTGACACTGAAATCTTCAGGGCCTTCATAAACGGCGTCATCAACAGAAGCAATACGCACATCAAATTCGGTTTGCCCGGCTGGCACCGTCACCACGCCATCATTTGGCACTGCAACCCAACCACTTCCCGTGTTGTATTCTAGGGCGCCCAAATCTCCAACTTCGGTATCGCCGAGATTAAGACCCAACTCCACCTGCGTTTCGGCTTCAGACGCATTCGATAACGTAACTTTGAAGTTAGCTGTTTCACCTTCATTAATGGTGCCAGCATCCGTAATAGTTACACTTGGGCGGTCATCATCGGGATCAGGTCCAGGGCCACTGCTGTCATCCACAATCGTTGCCGTGCCCGTATCGCTGCCTTGCACCGCACCAATGCCCGTTACCGTAACACTGAAATCTTCAGGACCTTCATAAACGGCGTCATCAATGGAAGCAATGCGCACATCAAACTGAGTCTGCCCGGCAGGCACCGTCACCACACCGTCGTTTGGCACCGTAACCCAACCGGAGCCCGTGTTGTATTCCAAGGTGCCTAAGTCGCCGGCTTCGGTATCACCTAGGTTGAGACTTAGTTCGACCTCAACATCTGTAGCTGATGGATTCGATAAAGACACTTTAAAGCTGGCTAACTCACCTTCATTAATCGTCCCTGCATCGCTCATCGTTACCGTTGGACGATCATCATCAGGACTTAAACCAGGCCCACTACCATCATCAACAATGGTTGCAATCCCAGTTGCAGGTGTACTTTGTTCTTCTGTGTTGCCAGAAAGCGTAAATGTTTCTGGACCTTCGAATATAGAGTCATTTATAGAATCGAGAGAAACCGTAAAACCATTTTCACCTAACGGGACCGACACAGTAAAAATACCGTTGTCATCGACTGAGATTTCTTCTGTTGTGCCATCGGAAAATGTTATGAGAACACTCTCGTTGACGTAGTCACTTCCGCTCTCGTCAGTAGATCCACCAGTCGCAGTCTGATCGAACAGCGAAAAAGTGATATTGATATTGTCTTCTGTTGGTTGGTTAAGTGTGACGTCGAAGGAAACCAGATCGCCCTCATTGACAGTTGGGCTAGAAATCTCTTGAACAATTACTGTTGCAGGAACTGATATTGCTGTTGGTTCTGGTGGTTGTATTTGGAAAATATCGAGTAGCGTCTCTACCTGAGTACTTGAAAATCCTGTTCCGTCAGTTCCCACTGTCTCAAAATTGGTACTGGCGAGTAATTCAGCACCTGTGCGATCTATAGCCCCCGTATTTTGTGGGCTAGACCCGTTTCCTTCACCTGCAGCAGGATCAAACTCTTCACCCAGCTCAGTCGGGTCTTCCCCACTAGCAATTGCTTCAATTAACGCTGTGATATCATCAGTTACGTTTATCGAACTTCCTTGTGGTGTCACCTGCTCGATCACAAGCTCAGAAGTATCTGATACCTCGTCAATTATTAACTCTCCTGGTTGAGGTAGTTGTCCCTCTTCTAGGGTCCTAATTTCCCCATCCAGCCCGATAACCACGATGTTGCCCATCAATGAGCTCAAAGTTACTCGATCCATATCTACCTCGCCCCACTTCAAACCAAGTCAAAAGTTTGTCACCCCTACATTTACGTCTATAGTTTAGTCAAAATCATCATTTTTTCGTTGTATGCGCAGCTCGTGGGATGCTTGGTAACTCAAGGGGCGGAGTTATTCAAAAAGTATAGAGTTACGCTAGCTGCGAAACGCTATGATATTAAGAATTCAAGCTTTTCTCTGGCCTAAACATGCTGTGTTGCTGAGCAACATTTGCCATATGTGCTAAGGTTTAAAAAGGCGAAATTCTGGAATTTTTAAACAAAAGCCTAGTTTTAACAGTAGGTTGATAAATCCCTTACTCAAGCACTGTTATTTATGATGTTTCGTCTCAGTTATGAGATGAAATAGCAAAAAGCAACACGAATTTTTAGGAGAAATACCGTGAAATGGAACCGACTAAATATTGCTTGCTGCTGTAGTTTAATAGTGTCTTTACCCGTTTTCGGTCAAACTTTAGAGCAAGCCGTGGCATTGACGTTAAAAAACAATCCTGACATTAAGAGCGCATTTAACGAGTTCACCAGTCGAAAATACGTAAATGAAGCCTCTTCGGGCGCCTACTTACCTTCTATTGATTTAGATGCGGGCATTGGTTACGAGGGATTAGACCCTTCTGACGAGGTGGGACGTGGGGATACAGATTACACTCGAAAGGAAGCTTCGGTAACACTAACTCAGCTCATATGGGATGGCAGTGCAACCTTAAATGATATCGATCGTACCGCAGCCGATGCAGAGTCAGTTAGATTTCAACTTTTGGCCGATGCATCAGATAAAGCGCTTGAAGTCACCAAAGTGTATTTAGACGCAGTAAAAGCTTACGAAATACTCAAGCTTTCTGAAAATAACTTGGCGGTTCACAAAGATATTTACGAAGACATTAAAAAACGAGTCAACTCAGGTATCGGCTCTACCGCTGACTTAACACAGGTAGAAGCACGTTTGGCAAAAGCGCACGGTAATTTGGCAGCTGCTCAAAATAATTTGTACGACTCTCACACTATGTTCACTCGTTTAGTGGGTCAAACCCCGCAAGGGTTGATCTTTCCAAGAGCGGATCAGAATTTCATTCCATACACCATTGATGAAGCGGTAGGTTTGGCATTTGAACTACACCCTGTCATTCAAGTCGCGCTCGCAGACGTAGACTCTGCTAAGTTTCAATACAAACAATCTAAAGGTGTTAATTACCCAACCATTTCCATTGAAGCTTCACAAACATGGCGTGACGACGCTGATGGCTTAAAAGGCCGCAGTGATGAGACACTTGCCATGCTACGTCTACGCTACAACCTATTTAATGGCGGCAGTGACGCTGCAAACTCAGAAAACTTCGCCTATCAGTTAAATAAAGCGAAAGACTTACGTGAAGGTGCTTATCGCAATGTTGAAGAAGGGTTAAGGCTTTCATGGAGCGCACTGGATTTGACCCTACAGCAAAAAGAGTTCCTGTCAGATCATGTAGACTCGGCATCTGAAACCGTTATTGCTTATGAAAAACAATATCGCATTGGTAAGCGAACGCTGCTTGATCTATTGAATACTGAAAACGAACTCTTTGAGGCACGTAAAGACTACTTAGATTCTAAATACGCAGAGCAGTACGCCAAATATCGAGTGATGAACGCAACAGGCCAACTGTTGAGTGCATTAAGGGTTGAAATGCCTAAAGAATGGCTAGAAGAAGTGGAGTATTAATTATGAAATACATAACTCTTATTGCACTTTCATTAATGATTTCGGCATGCAGTTCATCCGATAAAGGCGATGAATATGATTATATTGATACGCCAATTGTCGATCAGTGGGCAGATCATCTTGATGATGATTCTGATGGAGTCATTAATGAGCGCGATTTATGTCCGGGTACTCCTTTAGGTGCCGAGATTGATAACGATGGCTGCGGTTCGTATGTCGACTCCTCGCAAGAAATGCAAATTCGAGTTCTGTTCGCGAATGATTCCGATGTGATCAATCCTATCTTTACGGAGCAAATTCGAGAACTATCCGACTTCTTGAAGGAATATCCAAATACATCGATAGAGATTCAGGGCTATGCCAGTCGTACTGGTACTGCAGAACACAATCTTGACTTATCTAAACGCCGCGCTGAGAACGTTAGAAAAGAACTCATGATGAATGGTATTAGTGGAGATAGAGTCACCATTGTCGGCTATGGAGACACAGTGCTTGCAACACAAGGCACCGACCAAGTGAGTCACGCGCTAAACCGTCGAGTAACCGCAACAGTGATTGGTCACAAAGGTGAAGTGAAGAAAGAGTGGACCGTTTTCACGACACTTCCTAAGAGCTAACATCACAATGAACGGAGTTTAAAAGTAAAAGGTCTAGCAAAATGCTAGACCTTTTTTGATTTTCAATTTTCCCTGTGACTAGACTACTACATGTCTTTGTATTGCGCTTCTAAACTTGCAATCAGACTTTGAGTCACATCATCGACACTTGCACCATCAAAATGGATGTCCAATGTCGAGCCACCTTTCGTAATACTCAAGTTCGCTTCCGAGCCGCCATCTGGTGCCACTTCTACGTGATACTCTCCGACATCACCAGTATGATCACCGGACTGAAGATCATTAAGAAGCTCACCAACTTCATCTTTTGATAAGTCATCAAACAGATCGGAGAAGTCTAAAGTATCCTCATCTTTGTTGAAATCAGTAACCGTATCAACCTCGTTGGTCACTTCACTCCACTTAAAGATGTCAGAGCCCTCATCTCCCGTTAAGATATCATTACCTAAACCACCAATCAGAATATCATCACCTTCACCACCAACGAGTATGTCGTTACCACCCTGACCAAACAGTAAATCGTTGCCAGCACCACCAGATAAGTTATCCGACTTATCACCTTGGTGAGATTGGTTGAATTCTTCTAGGTTATTTTTAACGTATTCATGGATGTCTTCACCATCAATGGTAGAAACATCTTGACCCGTTTGCTGTGCCACATGTGATTGAATCGCACTCAAACCTTGCTCATTACCGCCAAATTCAATTAAATCACCCAGCAAGATATCGTCACCTTCTCCACCCTGAATAGTGTCTGAGCCTTGTTTTAGGGGCACATCTTGACCCAATATCGTTTCAGCAAGCTTAGTAACATCGATATCTGACTCTACCACACCATCAGTGTCATACTGCTTAAGTGTCTGTTCATCAACACCACCACCAAGACCTATCGACTCTACTGAAGACAATGCTGCTAATACTTGATACATATGTTGAGCTTGTGTTGAGCTGCCACGTTCATCATCGTAACGGATAGAACCATAATATCTGTCGATATCACCAAGGGTTCTGCCTGTTAGCGGTGAATATACCTGACCGTAACTATCTATAACGACGTCACCTTTGTAGGTAACCGTCTGTCCGTATGAATAACTACTGTTACTAACTATATCTTGCAGGGTAACAAGCTTGCCAGAATCATCGACATCCAAAATCACTTTCGAGAATTCATTCTGCGCTAAATGGTAGAGATGCGTTGCTCTATTTGGTTGACCATCAGTAACAAAGTACGTGATATTTTGGCCATTAGGGTTAGGTTGACTGCTAAACCATTCAACAGCTGACTGTAAACCCGCCTCATAGTTTGTGCCGCCGTCACCCTCATCACCTATAGCACTATTCAGTTCTTTTACAAACTCATCTCTTGCTGTTGGAGAACTCAAGTCAACGGAAATAACTGCTGACGCACTTGAAGCAAACTCACTGAGGTGAATATTCACTGTTCCAGGCTTCTCACCCTGATTTGCAGCGCTTAACAGTTCATCAAACACATCTAGCACTTCTTGCTTCGCAGTTCCTACCCAGCTACCCATGCTCCCTGAAGTATCCAAAACAAAGGCGATGTTGTAGTCCTGACCCGCAATAATCTCCAATCCTTGTACATCGCCAACAATAATATCGTGATCGTCACTGCCCGTTATCTGATCGTTCCCATGTGAACCCGACTCTAGAACATAGTCACGAGCTGTAAGCTCAACAGACTCTGTTGTTGAAGCGGCATCATTATTTGCTTCTTCAACCGACGTCGCGGTAACGCTTAGTGGGAACTCTAGACTACCTTCATAATCAAACGGTACTCTGATATCTAAAGAGACCTTACCGTTAGCATCCAAGGTGACAAGATAATTACCGTTTGCGTCTTGATTAACGGCATGTCCATCGATATACAGCTCTACACCATCCGGCAAACCTTCCACAAAAACAGTTTGCGCCAAGCTTTCACTTCCATCGACATCAACCAAATCAACGTTAATATCAACGGGAATCCAACGCTCTTGAAGCACTTCATAGGTGCCGTCGGGCTTCAATTCAACGACTTTGTCTGCAAAAATAATTCGTTCAATTTCATATAAGTGATCACCACGATCATCACTACCTGTGTGGTCGTTTACCGAATCGATAGAACGATTATCTAGCAAAATCCAATATGGGACTTGACCTCCATGATCGTCTTTGAAGGTCATTTTGTAGTCACTGAAGTTTCCTGTTAAGTAAACCGTATCTTGGCCATCATAATCTGTAATAGTGGACGCATCATCACCATAGAAAGAGTCGTTATTACCACCGCCAATAAATACGTCATCACCGCCGCCACCATAGAAGGTGTCATTGTAATCAGTCCCAACGAATAAGCTATCGGTATCACTTCTGTCGTTGTTGTCTCCTAGCATCACTCCGGCGTATGAGTGATTTTTTTGCACGACATCATCCAAACCAAGATCAGCAGCGACGAGTTCATTCTCTGTAGGCGTTTTATCTATCGCAGAAGTAGCTAAGTTGTGATTAGGATCAACAGCATCTCTTTTTACTAACTCTCCCACATTAATCGTGATCGCAGGGGCATCTGCAACTGCGACAACGTTGATATCAAGCGTATTTGTTGCGCCAGTATTTGTGGTGTAACTAATTAACGGAACATCACCTGACCAGTGCTCGGTAGGTTCAAATACGTAACTACCATCTTGGTTTACTAATAAAGTGCCACTGGTCAAAGATACGTTTTGACCTACCGCATAGTCAGTACCATTAATAGTAATGTGATCAACCATCAGGGTGTTGTTGTCATCAAAGTCATTACGCAATACGTTACCCTGTAGCGAATTATCTTCGTTGGTCTTCCCAATATCACTTTCCGTTTCCGTCGGTAAGTTCTCATGTACTACAACATTGATCGCTAAGTTAGACTCTGCTGAATCACCATTCGCGCGTTCTGTACTCGTTGCCGTCAAATTGATTGTGAAGTCATCATGGGAGCCAGCTGGTGGAGTCACAGTAAGTGTATCTAATGCCCAACTTGTCACGTCCAGTTCTTCATCAATGGTTGCTACAGTAATAGAACTGTTTCCATCTGAAAGGATCGCACCTACAGGTAAGCCAGTTAGCGTGACTTTAAGTGATTCAGAGCCATCTGTATCGTTTAAGCTTGCTTTAATTTCAGAGAGCGGTATCGCTGTATCTTGTAACCCTTCGTTCAGCTGATATGTTTCGTAAAACGCAACACCATTAACTTCTTGTAGTTCAGACGTTCTGATATCAGTTGCTTCTAGTGCACTTTCATCACTAACTACGTAAAGACTACTATTGCTCAGATTGACAGGCGCTTGTCCATTAATGGATACATCCACATTAAAGTTACCCGGACCACTTTGGTTATGGTGATAGATTTCAATTGGATAAAAGCCAGATACCGAAGGGGTAAAGCTAGCACCCTTAATATCACCACTGTCGCTACCCCAACGAGCTTGATCAAGTAACGTACCACCCAACTTGATAGCAAGGCTATCATCTGCTTGGCCAACAAAGTCGTAACTTGAACCAGCTTCCAGATAAACAAGAGATGTAACGAGAACGGCCTCATTTGCTAAGGTCGCATTAGTACCTAAATCTTCTACATTTGCCCAACTCAATCGAGTACCATCGGCTTCATCAAGAACGTTGATCGCTGAGATTAGAGTCTCTCCATTGACCCCCATACCATCACTAGAACCAACTTGAACATTACTCCATGTCGTAACGTTAAACTCTTGTTGGGGTAATGAGTTCTCGTGCGTCACTGCGATTAAGTTCGGTTTATCAGCGATAGGGTTTACGTCTATTGTCAGTGTTGACTCTTGACCGGTACTCTGTCCATCTGTTGGTTTAAAGCCAATTTGAGCGTAACTAGACTCCTGGTCTCCGACTTGATTTCCGCCGAAACTGTCACTGCCAGACTCATTTAATTCAGGTACAAAACGAACACTGTTTTCATCAAAGAGCGATTTATCAAGCACTTGATCGATTTGGACAGACTGCCAATCGCCTTGCGAATCTTTATACTCTAATGACCCATCGCTAGGAAGCGTTGTGATTTGGACGGAGAGCTCTGATACGTTAGAGTCCACATCGCTAATACCGAATGATGACCAATCAAGCATCACTTGGGTATCTTCACTCATCTCAACCGCGGAAGGCGAAGATTCAGGTGCATCATTCACATTTACCAGAGAAACATTGACCTCGGCAGTATCAATCCCGCCAGTTCCATCGATAACCTCAACCTGAAGCGTATAATCGCCCAAGTCAACATCATCGATTGTCTTGTTCAATGAAATCTCTCCGCTTGTCGGGTCGATATCAAAAATACCATTAGTGGTCGAGCCATCTGCAAAGCGGTATACAAGCACGTCATTATCGTGATCTTCAGCAACGACCGTACCAATAACGGACCCACTCACCGTGTTTTCGTTAACTGACCCGAAGTCGTAAACATCATCATTTGGTTTGTCACCAGCACTATCGCCGCCAGAAATAAACTCTGGAGCGTGCTGAGCATCTATAATAGAGACTGTTGCTTCATTCGAGTCACTTGCAAGCGTCGAATCTGCACCAACCGTACCAATTAGAGTCACAGTTAGGTTTTCAAGATCTTCGTAAATACCATCATCGAGAGTTTTTATATCAATCGGCGCCGACATTTTACCCGCTGGAATCGTGACTGTGTACGTACTTGGAGCAATATAATCTTTGTCATCAACATTCCCGCCGATTGTGAATGTTACCAGTACATCTTCATCTGCTTTTTGGTCAATGTTGACGATAAATTTTGCATCACTACCTTCATCAACTGAGGATTGATCTGAGCTAATAGTCACTTTCGGTGCACTTTGGGCATCAACGATCACAACACTTGCGCTGTTATTTGAAGCAATGCTCGCATCAGCGCCATCCACCTCTTTAATGGTTACTGTGAAAGATTCTGCGCCCTCATAAATACCATCGGTGAGCGTCAGTAAGTCAAGAGCAGCTGAAGATTGACCCGCAGGAACTTCAACACTAAGAACGCCAACAAAATCTTTTCCATCTTGGGCCACGCCACTATATTCGACATGAACCGTAACGCTCTCATCTGCAACTTTATCAAGTGTCAGCGTAAAGCCTGCCGTTTCACCTTCATTTACGCTGTTTTGATCGGCACTAATACTAACTAAAGGTGCAGGATCAGAATCCACAATATTTGCGTTACCAGTTGCAATACCATTACTGGTGACACTACCGATTTCCGTAACCGTCAGACCAAAGCTCTCATCACCTTCATGGACATTATCTAGTTTGGTCGAGACTGCGACTTTAATTTCAGCGACACCTGGAGGTATAGTAACGTCTCCATTAGGCGCTATATCTAATGTTTGAGTTTGACCATGAGTATCCACATAGGTCACTACCATAGTGCCTAGATCAACATCTTCCGCAGTATAGCTATCATTTGTTGTTGACTTCAGATTGACGACAACGGCCTCTTGAACAGGGTTAGAGAGTAAAACGGTAAATATTGCGTCAGTTCCTTCAATGACATCGCCGGCATCTACTACGCTAAGTTCTGAACTATCATTATCAAGAACTGTTGCCGTCCCCGTTTCACCGCCGAGCTCAAGAACGATCGTTTCGCTGCTTTCCACAACCAAGTCATCAGTAGTCGGAATCGATATTTCGAAGCTACTTATACCTGCAGGAACAATCAAGTAACCACCTAAGAAAACAACACCATTTGTGTAGGTTGCATTTGATAAATTTACGTCATTCTTATCAACTGAAGAACCTTGAGCAAGCATATCAACTTGGTACTTAACAGCAGTACTGGTGACTTCATCTAGAACAACCGAAAACGTGACATTGTCACTCTCAGTCACGCTATCACCGACCACAGACAGACTTGGCCCATTTTCAGCAATATTACCATCTAGCATTTCATTAACGATATTGACTGTAGATGGATCGCTAACGCTACTTTCAGAGTCGACTGCCACATATCCAAAGCTGTCTTCGGCAGGAACACCTTCTACATAACGTAACTCCCAGTTCCCTTCATTTTTCGTAGAAAAATCTAACTGAGTAATGACCGAACCTTCAGGAAGAGCTAGATCTTTCCCATAACCAACGCTTGTTTCTTGGAATAGCATGAAGTTGCCTTCAGGCTTCAAAAACTCGAACGTTTGAGTCTGTTGGACATTATTTGAATCTAAGTATGTAACCGTAATAAGCGCTGCGTTGTCATCACCGTAATCAAACAATCCACCTAGTCCATCTAGTCCAAGGTTTACGCTGCCCACAGGGTTATTAGACAAATCGATCGTAATCGTTTCACCTTTCTCAATACCCTGCCCATCATTGTCAGCGATACCATTGCCGATGTGTGACACCTGGCGGTTGTACTGCGCAAGCTCACCGCTATCAGAAGAAATGGTGATAGAAGCTCCATTTGCTAAATGCTCAGTACGGGAATGTGATGGACCACCATCCTCACTTAAACCCCAGTTATTGAAATCTGTTGTAGATTCCGAGCTATTGGGCGTATTAGGACGATCTTTGATACCCAATAAGAAGCCAACATTATCAGCTTCATAGTAAAGGCTGTCTTTGTCATAAAGCGTATCGCTTACTTCTTTAATTTCGTGCAACTCACCGTCACTATCTTTAAAGAACAACGTACCTGAGGTTGGCAGTTCAGTAATTCGGACATGTAGATCGTTGCCTTTTAAGTCGTCTTCAACATCCGCGATATGATCTTGAGAGTCACCGCTACCCAGAGGTTTCGTATCGGTATCAAACACAACGTGCGTAAGCTGATCATCGGCCACATGCGTAAAGTCCTCACTGTCAGGTTTGTCGTTTACTGGCGTGACATCGACGTTAACAATGGTGGATTCACTGACACCACCGGAGGTGACGATATAGGTGAAACTGTCTGCCCCGTGGTAGTTGTCGTTTGGCGTGTAAGTCACGCTGCCATCAGGGTTGACCGAGACCGTGCCGTTGGCTGGGCCATTGTTGGTATCCAGCGACACCACTTTGTTGTCGCCTTCGAACGTGTCGTTACCTAAAACCTTGATGATGGTTGGCGTGTCTTCCACAACCGTCGCTTTGTCTGCCACGATGTCCGCCACAGGCGATACTGTGAAGTTCACCGTTTGGCTAACGCTTTCGCCGCTTGGATCGGTAGCAGTAAACGTTAGGGTTTCTGAACCGTTCCAGTCTGCCGTTGGTGAAATGGCCGCGATGCCGTTCTCTATTGAGACATTGACATTGCTATTACCAGAGACGCTAAACGTTAACTCGCCATCCACGTTATCCACATCGCTGAAGGCGGTATTTAGATCGATGGTGTATGGCGTAAAGTCTTCTGCCAAGGTTTGGTCTGCGAGGTTGCTTTCAACCGCAGGCGTGTCGTTCACCGCATTCACCGTGACATTGACCGTCGCTTGGTCAGTCAGTGCACCATCAGTGATGGTGTAAGTGATTTCGGTGTCGCCATTGAAGTTCTCAGCCGGTGTGAAGACCAGTTTTCCGTCAACAATTTCAACCTTACCTTGTGCTTCAGGTACAGACGCAGATTGGATCGACAACTTATCGCCATCCACATCAGTATCGTTTGGCAGGACATCGATCGTCACTGGTGTGTCTTCGTCAGTAACGGCATTGTCATTGGTCGCCACTGGCGCGTCATTGACTGGTGTGACATCGACGTTCACCGTGGTGGACTCACTGACACCTCCGGACGTAACGATGTACGTGAAGCTGTCTGCCCCGTGGTAGTTGTCGTTTGGCGTGTAGGTCACGGTGCCATCAGGGTTGACCGAGACCGTGCCGTTATCTGGGCCTTTATTGGTATCAAGCGACACTACTTTATCGTCGCCGTCAAACGTGTCGTTACCTAAGACCTTGATGATAGTTGGCGTGTCTTCCACGACTGTCGCGCGGTCAGATTCAATATCCGCCACAGGGGCTACCGTGAAGTTCACCGTTTGGCTGATGCTTTCACCACTTGGATCAGTAGCAGTAAACGTTAGGGTTTCTGAGCCGTTCCAGTCTGCAGTCGGAGTGATATTGGCAACGCCATTCACAATAGAGACTTGGATGTTGTTATTGCCAGAGACGGAGAATTCTAGCGAGGAATCGGAATCTTTAAATACTTCATTCAAGTCGATCGTGTATGCATCGAAATCTTCCGATAACACTTGATCTGCAATGACGTTATCGATAGTCGGTGCATCGTTAACACGATTCACAATCAAACTATCACTGTCGTTAGCCGTTGGATTAACACCATCCGATACTGACGCGCTTATAGTCAGATCTTTAAGGTTGAGTTCATCGTTGTTAACTGCATCAACGCCCGCTTGAGTTAGTTTGACTTCATTGCCAACCAACACGAAGTAACCGTTTGAATTGTTTTCTAAAGAAACGGTTAATTGGTCTTCTGGCGTATCAGAATCAGCGACTTCCAACGTCGCCACTACCGTATCCGTGTTCACTGCGTCTTCAGTAATGCTTTCCACGGCATCGACCTTGATGGTTGGCGCATCTTTCACTGGATTAACGGTAACGGTCACCTTCGCTTGATCAGTCAGCACACCGTCGGTGATAGTGTAAGTGATCTCAGCATCACCATTGAAGTTTTCTCCCGGAGTGAAGACGAGTTTTCCATCCACCACTTCAACCGTACCCTGCTCTTTAGGTACAGAGGCTGATTCAATACTCAGCTTATCGCCATCCACATCGCTGTCGTTTGGCAGGACATCAATCGTCACTGGTGTGTCTTCGTCAGTAATCGCCGTGTCATCTTTTGCCACAGGCGCATCATTGACTGGCGTCACATCGACGTTCACCGTGGTAGACTCCGATACCCCGCCGGACGTAACGATGTAGGTAAAGCTGTCTGCACCGTGGTAGTTGTCGTTTGGCGTGTAAGTCACGCTGCCGTCAGGATTGACCGAGACCGTGCCGTTAGCTGGGCCTTTATTGGTATCAAGCGACACTACTTTATCGTCGCCGTCAAACGTGTCGTTACCTAAGACCTTGATGATAGTTGGCGTGTCTTCAACAACCGTCGCTTTGTCTGCCACGATGTCTGCCACAGGCGCAACCGTAAAGTTCACCGTTTGACTGACGCTCTCGCCGCTTGGATCGGTTGCAGTTAAGGTTAGGATTTCAGAGCCATTCCAGTCTGCCGTTGGAGTGAACGTAGCAATGCCATTGACGATCGCCACTTGAATGTTGCTGTTGCCAGAAACGCTTAAGCTCAGCTCGCCATCCACGTTATCCACATCGCTGAAAGCGGTATTCAGATCGATGGTGTATGGCGTAAAGTCTTCCGCCAAGGTTTGGTCTGCGATGCTGCTTTCAACCACAGGTGTGTCGTTCACCGCATTCACGGTGACGTTAACCGTCGCTTGGTCAGTCAGTGAACCATCGGTGACGGTGTAAGTGATTTCAGCATCGCCATGGAAGTTCTCTGCCGGTGTGAACACCAGTTTTCCATCAATAATTTCGACTGTACCTTGTGTTTCAGGTACAGACGCTGATTGGATAGACAGCGTATCGCCATCCACATCGGTGTCGTTTGGCAGGACATCAATCGTCACTGGAGTATCTTCGTCAGTAACAGCGGTATCATCTTTTGCTACTGGCGCATCGTTGACCGGTGTCACATCGACGTTCACCGTGGTGGACTCACTTACGCCACCGGAGGTGACGAAGTAGGTGAAGCTGTCTGTGCCGTGGTAGTTGTCGTTTGGCGTGTAAGTCACGCTGCCGTCAGGATTGACCGAGACCGTGCCGTTGGCTGGGCCGTTATTGGTATCTAGCGACACCACTTTATCGTCGCCTTCGAACGTGTCATTACCTAAGACATTAATGATGGTTGGCGTGTCTTCCACGACTGTCGCGCGATCAGATTCAATATCCGCCACAGGTGCAACCGTGAAGTTCACCGTTTGGCTGATGCTTTCACCACTTGGATCAGTAGCAGTAAACGTTAGGATTTCTGACCCGTTCCAGTCTGCCGTTGGTGAGATGGTCGCGATGCCATTTTCAATCGAAACCAACACGTTGCTGTTACCGGCTACTGAGAAGCTAAGCACGGAGTCGCTGTCTTTAAATGCGTCGTTTAAATCAATCGTGTAGGTCGCGAAATCTTCCGATAACACTTGATCTGCAACGGCACTTTCAACAATCGGTGCATCATTAACACGATTCACAACCAAGCTATCACTGTCGCTAGCCGTTGGATTAACACCGTCCGACACTGACGCGCTGATAGTCAGGTCTTTAACGTTGAGTTCATCGTTGTTAACCGCGTCAACACCCGCTTGAGTTAGCTTGACTTCATTGCCAACCAACACGAAGTAGCCGTTTGAGTTGTTTTCTAGAGAAATGGTTAATTGGTCTTCTGGCGTATCAGTATCACGAACCGTTAAGGTTGCGACTACCGTATCAGTGCTCACTGCATCTTCAGTGATGCTCTCTACAGCATCGACCTTAACGGTTGGCGCATCGTTTACTGGGTTAACGGTAACGACCACTTTCGCTTCGTCGGTCAATTGACCATCCGTTACGATGTAGGTAATTTCAGCGTCGCCATTGAAGTTTTCTGCAGGAGTGAAAACGAGTTTTCCATCCACCACTTCAACCGCACCCTGCTCTTTAGGTACAGAGGCTGATTCAATACTCAGCTTATCGTCATCCACATCAGTGTCGTTTGGCAGAACATCAATCGTCACTGGCGTGTCTTCGTCAGTAACCGCCGTGTCATCTTTTGCCACAGGCGCATCATTGACCGGTGTCACATCGACGTTCACCGTGGTGGACTCACTTACGCCACCAGAGGTGACGAAGTAGGTGAAGCTGTCTGTACCGTGGTAGTTGTCGTTTGGCGTGTAGGTTACGCTGCCATCAGGGTTGACCGAGACCGTGCCGTTAGCTGGACCATTGTTGGTATCCAGCGACACCACTTTATCGTCGCCTTCGAACGTGTCGTTACCTAAAACCTTGATGATGGTTGGCGTGTCTTCCACAACCGTCGCTTTGTCTGCCACGATGTCCGCCACAGGGGTAACCGTGAAGTTCACCGTTTGGCTGACGCTTTCACCGCTTGGATCGGTAGCCGTAAAGGTTAGGATTTCTGAGCCGTTCCAGTCTGCGGTTGGGCTAATGGTCGCGATGCCATTTTCAATCGACACCAACACGTTGTTGTTGCCAGAAACGCTGAAGCTCAGCTCGCCATCCACGTTATCCACATCGCTGAAAGCGGTATTCAGATTGATGCTGTATGGCGTAAAGTCTTCCGCCAAGGTTTGGTCTGCAATGTTGCTCTCAACCTCTGGCGTGTCGTTCACCGCATTCACGGTGACGTTGACCGTCGCTTGGTCGGTCAGTGTACCATCGGTAACGGTATAAGTGATTTCGGCGTCGCCATTGAAGTTCTCTGCCGGTGTGAAGACCAATTTGCCATCAACAATCTCGACTGTACCTTGGTCACTCGGCACAGATGCCGAGTCAATCGACAGCTTATCGCCATCAATATCGGTGTCGTTTGGCAGGACATCAATAGTAACCACAGTGTCTTCTTGTGTCGTCGCGATGTCATCTTTCGCCACTGGCGCGTCGTTGACCGGCGTCACATTGACTTCAACGGTAGTGAATTCGGATACACCGCCTGATGTCACGACATAAGTAAACGTATCTTTGCCGACGTAGTTGTCATCTGGTGTGTAGGTCACCGTGCCGTTGTTATTCACAATGACGGTGCCATTTTTAGGACCATTATCGGCGTCCAAAGACACCACTTTATCAGTGCCTTCGAACGTGTCGTTACCTAAGACGTTAATGATGGTTGGTGTGTCTTCGACTACATCCGCACTGTCTGCCTCGATGTCGACTACTTGTGCAACCGTAAAGTTCACCGTTTGACTGACGCTTTCACCGCTTGGGTCTTTAGCTGTGAACGTAATTGTCTCTTTGCCATTCCAATCCGCAGTCGGAGTAATGGTAGCAACGCCATTCACAATAGAGATTTGGATGTTGTTATTGCCAGAGACTGAGAGTTCTAGCGAGGAATCAGAATCTTTGAATGCTTCATTCAAGTCGATCGTGTATGCATCGAAATCTTCCGCTAGCACTTGATCTGCAATGACGTTATCGATAGTCGGTGCATCGTTAACACGATTCACAACCAAGCTATCACTGTCGTTAGCCGTTGGATTAACACCATCCGATACTGACGCGCTGATAGTCAGGTCTTTAAGGTTAAGTTCATCGTTGTTAACCGCATCGACGCCTGCTTGAGTCAGCTTGACTTCATCGTCAACTAACACAAAGTAACCGTTTGAGTTGTTTTCTAAAGAAACGGTTAATTGGTCTTCTGGCGTATCAGTATCACGAACCGTTAAGGTTGCGACTACCGTATCCGTGTTCACTGCATCTTCAGTGATGCTTTCTACGGCATCAACTTTGATAGTTGGTGCATCGTTTAATGGATTTACTGTAACGGTCACCTTCGCTTCGTCGGTCAATTCACCGTCCGTAACGATGTAGGTGATTTCAGCGTCACCATTGAAGTTTTCTGCCGGAGTGAAGACGAGTTTTCCATCCACCACTTCAACCGTGCCCTGCTCTTTAGGTACAGAGGCTGATTCAATACTCAGCTTCTCGCCATCAATAT
>Ga0207798_100039_pt1 | contig 82610 bp, 76 predicted proteins | sample TtanPargueraPR_8_FD_187278 | JGI IMG/M metagenome (GOLD analysis project Ga0207798, IMG submission 187278) | Anaerobic enrichment media microbial communities from Bioluminiscent Bay, La Parguera, Puerto Rico - Tt and E1 (SPAdes) | ecosystem: Environmental > Aquatic > Marine > Unclassified ... | reverse complement strand
GGTTCAGATAACTCGTTTCCGCTCGACTTGCATGTGTTAGGCCTGCCGCCAGCGTTCAATCTGAGCCATGATCAAACTCTTCAATTTAAGATTTTGTTCGGCTCAATGAATACTGAACATTACATAAAGTAATGTTTGAATTGACTGTGCTGAATCCGAAGATTCAATGGTCACTTCGTTTCATTGAAACCTAAATTGTTTCCGAAGAAACTATTTGGATTATCATCAACGAGTGCCCACACAGATTGATAGGTCTATATTGTTAAAGAGCTTTTCCTGTTGAGCTTTGCTCAAAACAGGACGGCCATTTTAGCGAGTTAAAGTTTAGTGTCAATCACTTTTTTCAAACTTTCTTCAAGCGTTTCCGCTTGGCTAATTTGGCTTGCTAACCTCGACTTCGTTTCTTTCGAAGCGTTGCCGTGTCAGCGAGGTGGCATTATAGAGATTGCGATCACATTGGCAAGCCCTTTTTCACGTTTTTTTTGATTTTTTTATCGTTTGGGTGTTTTTTATTCTAAAAGGCGAGTTTTCACTACTATCCTACCTCCATGTCCCCTGTACTCGCCCCTAATAAGGAGAAAAGATGAGCTCAATTAGAAGCTACAAAGGTATAAAGCCTCAACTTGGTGAGCGTGTTTACGTTGACTCAACCTCAGTGTTAGTCGGAGATATCCGTATTGGGGACGATTCTAGCATTTGGCCATTAGTAGCGGCACGAGGCGATGTGAACCACATTCACATTGGTGATCGAACGAATATTCAAGATGGCAGTGTTTTGCATGTCACCCATAAGAACGCCGAAAACCCAAACGGCTACCCACTTATAATTGGCAATGACGTTACGATTGGCCACAAAGTGATGCTGCACGGTTGTGAGATCCACGATCGTGTATTGGTTGGTATGGGGGCGATTGTTTTAGATGCTGTCGTTATTGAATCAGAGGTGATGATTGGAGCGGGCAGTTTAGTACCGCCAGGAAAGAGATTAGAAAGCGGTTATCTTTATGTCGGTAGTCCAGTAAAACAAGCTCGCCCTCTATCAGAGACAGAACGAGCTTTTTTGCAAAAGTCTGCCAATAACTATGTTCAAAACAAAAACGACTACTTACATGAAGTAGAAGACTTGAACTAAAGGTCTGTTAGCCGATGATAATATGGCCTTCTTCGTTGAAGGCTTCATCTTCTATTAACTCTTCTGCTATTTCTTCCAGATCAAATCGGTAGTCAATAAAAGCGGCGATCACGGCCTGCTCCGTATCTAACTCTGAGCCAGATAACTTTTCTAACTTTTGTTTCGTCACAAAGCATTCTATTAGCGCACCAGATTGTTGCGCTGCAAAGTTTACTGATTGTGATACTTCATCCCATGATTGCATGTCTGGGAATAAGATGGATTGATTCATCGCTTATTGACCTTCAAGGTTCTTTCTTAATTCACGCAAAATCTGTTTGGCTCCAGGACGAAGACCGCGCCATAACATAAAACTCTCAGCAGCTTGGCCAACTAACATACCTAAACCATCATAAGCATGTGCCGCACCGTGTTGCTTAGCCCATTGGTTAAATGTGGTATCACCTTTGCCATACACCATGTCGTAGCTTGTACTATTGGCGGCGAACACCGAGGAAGAGATCGCAGGTAACTCACCACTCAATGATGCAGACGTAGAGTTGATTACGACGTCGTACTCTTCAGCAATGGTATTCATCTCTTTTGCTGTAACAGGGCCATACGCAGAAAACAATTCTGCCAATTCTTCGGCTTTGGAAAATGTACGATTAGTTATCGTTAGAGATGTTGGTTTTTGATCGAGCAATGGTTTAATCACTCCTCGAGCGGCACCACCAGCTCCTATGATCAGGATGCGTGCGCCTTCTAAAATGACTTGATGTTGCAACAAGTCCTGCACTAAGCCTGCACCATCAGTGTTATCACCAATGATTTCACCATCATCAAGCTTCTTAAGTGTATTCACTGCTCCAGCAAGCTGAGCACGCTCGGTCAAACGGCTGGCAAATTGATAGGCATCTTCTTTAAAAGGCAAGGTCACGTTACAGCCTTTGCCGCCGTCAGCAAAAAATGCTTTCGCCGCCTCGATAAATCCACCCACAGGCGCACATTCTGCGGTGTATGTTAGGGACTGATTAGTTTGGCGAGCAAAGAGTGTATGGATAAATGGCGACTTGCTGTGCCCAATAGGGTTACCAAACACGGCGTAACGATCGATTTGCAGGGTCATTTCCTTACCTTTATTCCTTACTTAGATATAGAGAAAACAGGGCCATCTGATTACAGATGACCCTATCACTATCTATCTATATAGAAAAGGAGATTCCGTGCTTACCATTCGCGTGGTTTCAGGTATCGATCGTAAAGTTCGGCTTCAGGCGTTCCTGCTTCTGGTTCGTAGCGGTACTCCCATCGCGCTAACGGCGGCATCGACATCAGAATCGACTCGGTACGCCCACCACTTTGTAAACCGAATAAAGTGCCACGGTCGTACACTAAGTTGAACTCAACATAACGACCACGACGGTAAAGTTGGAATTGACGTTCGCGTTCGCCATATTCGATGTCTTTACGGCGAGACACAATCGGCAAGTAAGCTTGGCAATAGCCTTCACCCACCGCTTTGATGTAATCAAAACACTTATCAAACTCCCAGTGATTCAAATCATCAAAGAACAAACCACCAACACCACGAGTTTCATTTCGATGTGGCAAGAAGAAGTACTTATCACACCACGCTTTGTGTTCAGCATATACTTCTTCACCAAATGGGGCACAGATTGCCTTAGCTGTATCGTGCCATGACTGACAATCTTCTTCGAAAGGATAGAAAGGAGTCAGGTCGAAACCACCACCAAACCACCAAATTGGTTCTTCGCCCTCTTTCTCGGCGATAAAGAAACGCACATTCGCATGAGAAGTTGGGACGTAAGGGTTTTTGGGATGGATAACCAAAGAGACCCCCATCGCTTCAAAACGGCGACCCGCTAGCTCCGGACGATGTGCCGTCGCAGATGCTGGCATTTCTTTCCCTTCTACATGCGAGAAGTTCACCCCACCTTGCTCGAAAACAAGGCCATCACGCATAACACGTGAGCGCCCACCGCCACCAAGACGTTCGCCCGGTTCACGATGCCATGCATCCTCGACAAAGACGGCCTCTCCATCTTCTTGTTCTAACTGCTGACAAATGGAGTCCTGAAGTGACATCAGGAACTGCTTTACGGCGTGCTTATCGATTGCTGACATACGTTATTACCTATTACGTGATACCGGTTGATGACTGGCAAGCAGGGTTAGCCCTGTCTTAATATTTGTGAAGTCTTGGCGTCACGAATCTCGCTGGGTTTATCACGACCGCTGGTTTCACCACGAAGAATGGCCACCAGCTTGTCACCCAATTGCTCTTCGACTTCTTCCGTGGTCATACACGGTGGCAAGCCGGAAAGATTCGCGCTGGTAGAGGTTAACGGCTTTCCGAATGCATTACACATTTTTTGAACCAAAGGATGATCAGTCACACGAACCGCAATTGAATCAAACTGCCCTGAAACCCAGTTGGATACTTTATCGCTCGCTGGCATGATCCAAGTGTATGGGCCTGGCCAAGTAGCATGAACAGTCTGTAATTGTTCTTCAGTCAACTGAGATTCATCAATATACGGCAAGAGCTGCTCATAACTTGCAGCGATCAGAATCAGCCCTTTTTCCACCGGGCGCTGCTTGAGCTCCAGCAGTTTTTGAATTGCTTCTGGGTTATCTGGATCGCATCCGACACCAAAAACCCCTTCTGTTGGGTAGGCAATCACTTCGCCTTGTTGTAGTGCGTTGAGCACTTGTTCAAAGTTATCCACCGATTACTTCCTGATTGTCTGACTGTATTATTTTCACTAAGTGTACAAATATTCATTCTCAGACACTAAAGCAATTTTTTTATAAAATGTATCAATAGCCTCAACAACAAGACGCAAACGTTTGCTTGAGATAAAAATCCCCGTATAATGCGCACAAATTTATCAGCTCACCTAATTTTGCAGCTTGAAGGAGTTTGAGATGAAAGTCGGTATCATCATGGGTTCTAAATCCGATTGGCCAACCATGAAACTAGCAGCAGACATGCTGGATCAATTTGGCGTGTCTTACGAAACAAAGGTGGTGTCAGCTCACCGTACTCCTCAACTATTAGCCGATTACGCTAGCAGCGCGAAAGAACGCGGCATCAAAGTGATCATCGCAGGTGCCGGTGGTGCAGCTCACCTACCGGGAATGGCGGCAGCCTTCACCAGTTTGCCTGTACTTGGCGTTCCGGTTCAATCTCGCGCACTAAAAGGCATGGACTCTCTGCTATCTATTGTACAAATGCCAAAAGGCATTGCCGTCGGTACGTTAGCGATTGGCGAAGCGGGCGCTGCAAACGCAGGCATCTTAGCGGCACAAATCCTAGGCACTCATGACGAAAGCATCATGGCGAAGGTAGAAGCGTTCCGCAATGAACAGACGGAAACCGTACTGGCTAACCCAAATCCAGCTGAGGATTAATCAGATGCATGTACTGGTTCTTGGTGCGGGTCAATTGGCTCGAATGATGTCTCTGGCTGGTGCGCCACTGAACATCCAAATCTCGGCTTACGATGTCGGCAGCGGTAACGTTGTCCATCCTCTTACCCAACAGGTGCTTGGTCATGGTTTGGAAAATGCCATTGAACAAGTGGATGCGATCACCGCAGAATTCGAACATATTCCTCACGATGTACTCGACATCTGTGAATCAAGTGGCAAGCTCCTCCCTAGTACCGCAGCCATCAAAGCAGGCGGTGACCGCCGTGTTGAAAAAGCGCTACTCGATAATCCTGGCGTGCGTAATGCCAAGTACTACGTGATTGAGACACGTGAAGATTTTGAACGCGCAATTGAACATGTTGGCATGCCTATGGTGCTGAAAAGTGCATTGGGTGGTTACGATGGTAAAGGCCAATGGCGCTTGAAAGAAACGGCTCAGATCGAGACGATCTGGGCAGAAATGACGGAGTGCATTGCAGCAACACCAACTCAAGCCATTGTGGCTGAGGAGTTTGTTCCTTTTAACCGCGAAGTATCACTTGTAGGTGCTCGCGGTAAAGATGGCAGCGTTGAAGTGTACCCTCTAGCAGAAAACGTTCACATCAATGGCGTACTGAGCTTATCCACCGCAATTGATGCGCCAGAACTTCAAGCGCAAGCCAAGCAGATGTTCACCGCTGTAGCTGACAGCCTGAATTATGTTGGCGTACTGGCATTAGAGTTCTTTGATGTCGATGGCACACTGTTAGTGAATGAGATTGCCCCACGCGTGCACAACTCTGGTCACTGGACACAGCAAGGTGCAGAAACGTGTCAGTTCGAGAACCACCTGCGCGCCGTATGCGGCTTGCCGTTAGGCAGCACCAAACTGATTCGCGAAACCTCGATGGTGAATATTCTTGGTGAAGATACGTTGCCAGAAGCGCTTCTCGCCATGGATGGTTGTCACATCCATTGGTACGGCAAAGAGAAGCGTGAAGGGCGAAAAATGGGTCACATCAACGTATGTGGTGACTACCCAGGAGAATTACACCGTAGGTTGTGCGCTCTCGCGGATGTCTTAGATCCAATGGCATTCCCAGCCGTGCACGAGTTTGCGAAACAAGCATAACGCTAAAATCTAGCCCCAAAAACCACAAAGGGTCGCACGATGCGACCCTTTTTAATTCCTTTGATGTATTTACCCTTGTTGGGTGTGCTGGCACTTACGATTGGCACATTGCAATTTCACACCACTGGCGAGTTTCTTCTCCACCAACAAAGTAAAACCACATTCTTCGCATCTCCCTTTAACCGGAGGGAGATTCACTGCAAATTTGCATTTAGGGTAGTTATCACATGCGTAGAAAGCTTTACCAAAGCGCGTCTTACGCTCAACTAAATGACCTTTACCACATTCAGGACACGCGTGTTGCTCTTGCGGCTGCTTTTCTGGCTCAGGTTGATTAATCGACTCAATATGATGACAAGCCGGATAGTTACTGCAACCAACAAACATGCCATAACGCCCTTGGCGTAATACCAACTCGTTACCACAATCTGGACAAGGAACGCCAAGCTCTTTGACAATGTGGCCATCATTGTTATGCAGGGCTTTGATGTAATCACAGCTTGGGTAGTTGCTACAGCCAAGAAAGGGACCGTGTTTGCCATGTTTGAGGATCAACTCACTGCCACATTTAGGACACGGCTCGTGTTCCAATGCGTGTTCATGGGCAGAGAAAAGGGTGTTGTCGATTTTACTACTCATACTTACCGTTTCGTGAAAAACACACCAAAAAACAAGCTCGCGTTCTTGCTAGCTAAACTCGAACTTGCCTAGATTGGGTTAGTGAAGAATCCCTTGTTCCTTGGTGTACAACAGCTCTTCCATTAGCGTATAAGCGTTTTCATTACCAGGCACATTAAACAGCACCATCAAAATGATCCATTTGAGGTCTTCAAGCTCAAACTCGCTCGTTTCTAGACCCATCACTCGGTCAATCACCATTTCGCGAGTTTCTGTGGTTAACACATTGATTTGCTCGAGAAACAATAAAAACCCTCGGCATTCCAAATCTAAACGCTGCATCTCTTTCGCTGTGTAGATACGAGTTGATGACGAAGCCATGCAAGTCGAGATTGCAGAAGAGGTGTCACTTTGCTGCAATGCGGCAAGCTCTTCTAACCAGACAAGGGCTTTGTAGATATCTTTTTGTTGGAAGCCTGCACGGAGCAGCTCTTCTTCCAACTCGTCTTGTTCGACCTGTAACTCTGCATCGCTATGGATGTAGGTTTCGAATAGATACATCAGTATATCCATCATCATAGCTAGCCCCTCCCCTTTCGAATATAGCCACCTGAAACCGCAACGACATGCCCAGAGAGTTCTAACTCTAAGAGCTGCATCATGACTTCCTGGACAGGTATATTGGTCCTGTTTGCAAGAATATCAACCGGTGTAGCTTCACTTCCTACGTTAGCTAACAGCTGAGGAAATGGCAATTCTTCTTCATCATTTAACGTAGAAAATAAATCGGTACTCTGATTAATAGACCAATCAAGCAAAGACTGTATTTCATCTAAGACATCTTTCGTCTTTTCTACGAGGCAAGCACCATGGCGTATCAACTGGTTGCCACCGCTGGCATTAGGGGCATTTATCGAAGCTGGCAGCGCAAACACTTCTCGACCTTGCTCAAGCGCGTAACGAGCAGTAATTAACGAGCCACTCCTTTCCGCCGCTTCCACAACTAACACACCTAGCGATAATCCGCTAATAATGCGGTTTCGACGCGGGAAGTTTTCCGGGCGCGGCTTGGCGTTGGGGCGAAACTCAGACACCAAAGCCCCATGTTCAATAACACGTTGCGCTAAACCACGATGACGTGCCGGATAAATATTTTCTAAGCCAGATCCTAGCACCGCAATCGTCTTACCTTTTGCTTGCAACGCACCATCATGCGCATGGCCATCAATGCCTAAAGCGAGACCACTGGTGACAATAAAATCGTGCTGAACAAATTCTGCGGCAAAGTGGCGTGCATGCTGTAAGCCATCAATACTCGCATTTCGGCTGCCAACCATTGCTATCTGTGGCTGCGAAAGACAAGTAGAATTTCCTTGAACAAAAAGCAGAGGTGGCGGCGCAACGATTTGTTTGAGTTGAGGTGGATAAAGCGGGTCAGTCAGTGTCAGGATATGATGATTTGTAGAAGCCTCAAGCCAACTTAAACAGGCATCAACTTCTTTATCTGTTGAAGCCCAAGCTTGAATTTGCTTGGTTGTTAACCCAAGTTGTTGTAGCTGTTCGGGAGAGAAGTTTACGATGTTACGCGGCGTGTCTCTTGCCAGTAGCTTATTCATTTTGACCCCGCCAATGCCTGGTAAACAACTCAGTTTTAACCAGGCAGCGAGATCATCGTTATTTCGTCGATTCATCGATGGTTAATTCGTTCGCCAACGGTGACACCACCGAAACATCTTGGTTAATGGGTTTCGTACTGTTAGTGATCAGTGCCAAGCTAAAGTACTGATACGGACGAATCACAAGCAATTCGCCAACTTTACTCTGTGGCAGAGTAATTTTCTTATCAAGCACGCCAAACTCTTTCTTGAACTCATCGCCGTCTTTGTAAACTGGGTGCGCGTCTTCTTTTAAATCAAACACACTGCCTTGTTTCAGATTGTCTGACGTGCCTTTATCAATCACCACGACTTGGTTAGTTGAACTAAAGCGAATACCTTCGATATTGCCCAGCAACTTTGCAGAACTGCCTTGTGGCGACGGCATAGGGTAGAACGTTGTTGTGAAGTCAGTGTTCTCGACTGATTGATTTGGCAACGCGATATCGTTACGCAGGATTTCTTGCAATTGAGACGTGATCTTCAAACCAGAATAATCGCTCGAAGCTTCAACGAGTTCGCCTTTGGCAATCAAACGCAGCGCAGTGATCTTTTTAGACACATCGTCACGCGAAAAGGTTTCTACCGGTCGGTAAATAGCCCAGCCTGTAGCGGTCTGCTTGCCATCGATGTACAGCACATCTTCTGCCGTCAGATACTTACTGCCTTTGCTGCTACCCATCACTTTTGCTGCACTGTTCAACGCATCTTTATCTAGCAACCGATCCGATTTGAGGTACGGCATCACCAAACCTTCCGCGACCGTTGGTACTGCTTTCTTTTCCGTGATGCGTGCTTTCGGGCTAAGCTTCTTAACTGGTTTTAGGCTCAACACGGGCTGACCGTTAATCCACACCAAAGACAGCTTATCTCCGGGATAAATTAAATGAGGGTTGTCGATTTCCGGGTTTACTTGCCATAAACGAGGCCACAACCACGGGCTATCCAAGTACATGGCCGAAATATCCCATAGCGTATCGCCCTTCACGACTACATATGTTTGTGGCGCATCATCTTTAACAGTCAGTGGGTTTGCATCCACATTTGCTACAGCGTTGAAAGAGAAAAGTAACGGCAACGTAACACTGGCAACGTTGCGGAAAATTCGATTCATGACCCTCGTCCTTGGTCTATTAAGCAGGAACCAGAATGGAAATTGGTGCAAGGATGCTGTCATTTAGGCTATAAAATGTCTAGAATTGAGCCAACAAGGTTTGTGCTGTTTCGGCACAGTTCAATATTTCGAGTGAATATGTCTGTATTACAAGTATTAACATTCCCGGATGATCGCCTGCGCACAGTCGCAAAGCCTGTTGAAGCGGTGACGCCTGAGATTCAAAAAATCGTCGATAACATGATTGAAACCATGTACGACGAAGAAGGTATTGGCCTTGCTGCAACGCAGGTTGATATCCACAAACGTATCGTAGTGATTGATATTTCAGAAACTCGCGATGAGCCGATGGTGCTAATCAACCCTGAGATTCTGGAAAAGCGTGGCGAAGATGGCATCGAAGAAGGCTGTCTGTCGGTACCAGGTGCACGCGCACTTGTGCCTCGCGCTGCAGAAGTTACCGTTAAAGCACTGGATCGTGATGGCAAAGAGTTCACCTTTGAAGCCGACGACCTGCTAGCGATTTGTGTTCAACACGAGCTTGATCACTTACAAGGTAAGCTGTTCGTGGATTACCTATCGCCACTGAAACGCAAACGCATTCAGGACAAGCTAGCAAAAATCAAACGCTTTAACGAGAAGCAGCAAAACGCTTAATCTCGAACCATACCAATTAGAAGGAAGTCTACCTTGAGTCAGTCTTTACGTATTGTCTTTGCAGGTACTCCGGATTTCGCCGCCCGTCACTTGGCGGCGTTGTTGTCTTCGGAGCATGAAGTCATCGCGGTTTACACAAACCCAGATCGTCCAGCGGGTCGTGGCAAGAAATTGGCTGCGCCACCGGTAAAACAACTGGCGCTGGAACACAACATCCCGGTTTACCAACCTGAAAGCTTTAAGTCCGACGAAGCGAAACAAGAACTTGCCGATCTGAACGCCGATCTCATGGTTGTCGTGGCGTACGGTATGCTACTGCCACAAGCGGTTCTTGATACCCCTAAACTGGGTTGTATCAACGTACATGGTTCTATCCTACCTCGTTGGCGTGGTGCAGCTCCAATCCAACGCTCTATTTGGGCGGGCGATGCAGAAACTGGCGTGACCATCATGCAGATGGACATCGGTCTCGACACTGGTGATATGCTGAAGATTGCAACTCTGCCAATCGAAGCGACAGATACCAGCGCTTCAATGTACGAAAAATTGGCGGAGCTTGGTCCAGAAGCCCTGATTGACTGCCTAGCAGACATTGCTGCGGGTAAAGCAGTGCCAGTGAAGCAAGATGATGAGCTAGCGAACTATGCGAAAAAACTCAGCAAAGAAGAAGCACGCATCAACTGGAACGACGATGCGGCGCACATTGAGCGCTGTGTTCGTGCATTTAACCCATGGCCAATGAGCCACTTTGAAGCTGCTGAAAACAGCATCAAGGTATGGCAAAGCCGTGTTGAAGAGCAAACCAGCGACAAGCCTGCGGGCACAATTGTGCGAGCGGACAAAACCGGTATTTATGTTGCGACTGGTAACGGCATACTGGTACTGGAACAACTGCAAGTTCCGGGTAAAAAAGCCATGTCAGTTCAAGATATTCTGAACTCACGTGCATCTTGGTTTGAAGTTGGCACTCAACTGGTTTAAAAACCAGGCAATAGTGTCAAAGACCAATAATACGAACTTTTAGAGGGCAGAGATGCCCTCCTTTACTTTAAGGTACTCATCATGAATGTTCGCGCTGCGGCTGCCAACGTCTTGTATCTTGTCGTCGACAAGGGCCACTCACTATCAAGCGCTCTTCCAGCGGCTCAACAAAACGTACGACCACGTGACCACGCTCTGCTACAAGAGATCTGTTACGGTGCGCTACGTTACCTACCTCGCCTAGAAATGATCGCAAACCAGTTGATGGATAAGCCGCTAAAAGGCAAACAACGCGTTTTCCATCACCTTATTTTGGTAGGCATTTATCAACTAAGCTTCATGCGTATTCCTGCGCATGCTGCAGTCGGTGAAACGGTTGAAGGTACCAAAGAGCTGAAAGGTCCTCGTCTACGCGGTCTTATTAACGCTGTATTGCGTAACTACCAGCGCAACCAAGAAGAACTCGACCAAATGGCGGTCAGCAACAACGCTGGTAAGTACGGTCACCCAAGCTGGTTACTAAAACTGCTGCAAGAGGCCTACCCACAGCAATGGGAAAGCATTGTTGAAGCGAACAACCAAAAAGCACCAATGTGGCTGCGTGTGAACCACCAACATCACACTCGTGATGAATACCTTGCGCTACTCAAAAATGAAAACATTGATAGCACGCCACACACAGAAGCAATGGACGCCATAAAATTGGCCGCACCATGTGACGTGATGAAGCTACCTGGTTTTGATAAAGGTTGGGTTTCGGTCCAAGATGCGGCAGCGCAGCTTTCGATCAACTACCTAAAACCACAAGACGGCGAACTGATTTTAGATTGCTGTGCTGCGCCAGGTGGCAAGACGGCGCACATTCTAGAGCGCACGTCGGGCAGTGAAGTGGTCGCAATTGACTGCGACGACACACGCCTGAAACGTGTGCATGAAAACCTGAAGCGTCTCAACCTTCAGGCAAAAGTGGTTTGCGGTGATGCGCGTAATCCACAAGAATGGTGGCAAGGCGAGCAATTTGATCGCATTTTGCTGGATGCCCCATGTTCTGCGACTGGCGTGATTCGTCGTCACCCTGACATCAAATGGCTACGTCGTGCAGACGACATCGCCGCATTAGCAGAGCTACAAAGTGAAATTTTTGATGCCATGTGGACGCAACTGAAACCCGGCGGCACAATGGTTTACGCGACTTGTTCAATCACACCGCAAGAAAACGTGGAGCAAGTAAAAGCGTTTTTAGCACGTACCGCGGATGCGCAACTGCTGGATTCTGATCCCGACCAGCCTGGTCGTCAAATTCTACCAGGCGAAGAAGACATGGATGGTTTCTACTACGCAGTGCTAACCAAAACACACGCGTAACAGCATGCTAAATAGGGCGATTGGAGTGATTTCAATCGCCTTTTTCAGATAACGAGAAAAGAGTATGAAGATCATTATTCTTGGTGCAGGTCAGGTTGGCGGCACACTGGCAGAAAACCTAGTGGGTGAAAACAACGACATCACCATCGTCGACAACAATGCCGACCGACTGCGTGAATTACAGGACAAATACGACCTGCGTGTGGTCAATGGCCATGCGAGCCACCCAGACGTGCTGCACGAAGCGGGCGCACAAGACGCCGATATGCTCGTCGCGGTGACCAACACTGATGAAACCAACATGGCCGCCTGTCAGGTCGCGTTCACTCTATTCAACACCCCAAACCGCGTTGCACGTATTCGCTCTCCAGAATACTTGGCAGAAAAAGAAGCCCTGTTTAAATCTGGCGCCATTCCTGTCGATCACCTTATCGCCCCAGAAGAACTCGTTACGAGCTACATCGAACGTCTGATCCAATACCCAGGCGCGCTGCAAGTGGTGAGCTTTGCTGAACAGAAAGTCAGCCTAGTGGCAGTAAAAGCCTACTACGGTGGCCCGCTAGTGGGTAATGCGCTGTCTGCTTTGCGTGAGCACATGCCGCACATTGATACCCGTGTGGCGGCGATTTTCCGTCAAGGTCGCCCGATTCGTCCTCAAGGAACCACCATCATTGAAGCAGACGATGAAGTGTTCTTCGTTGCAGCAAGTAATCATATTCGCTCAGTGATGAGTGAGCTTCAGCGCCTAGAAAAACCGTACCGCCGCATCATGATTGTTGGCGGGGGTAACATCGGTGCCAGTCTCGCAAAGCGCTTAGAACAAAACTACAGCGTGAAGCTGATTGAACGTAACTACCAACGTGCAGAGAAACTGTCAGAAGAGCTAGAAAACACCATTGTGTTCTGCGGCGACGCGGCAGACCAAGAGCTTCTCTCGGAAGAGAACATCGACCAAGTCGACGTCTTCATCGCACTGACCAACGAAGATGAAACCAACATCATGTCTGCGATGTTGGCAAAACGCATGGGTGCGAAAAAAGTGATGGTGCTGATCCAACGTGGCGCTTATGTAGATCTGGTACAAGGCGGCGTAATTGATGTGGCGATCTCACCTCAGCAAGCGACCATTTCCGCCTTGCTGACACACGTTCGTCGTGCCGACATCGTGAACGTATCCTCACTTCGCCGCGGCGCTGCAGAAGCCATTGAAGCCGTCGCTCACGGTGATGAAAGTACATCCAAAGTGGTTGGGCGCGCGATTGGAGATATTAAACTTCCACCTGGGACCACCATTGGTGCTATCGTTCGTGGCGAAGAAGTCCTTATTGCCCACGACCGTACGGTCATCGAGCAGGATGACCATGTGGTGATGTTCCTGGTCAACAAAAAATACGTATCAGACGTCGAAGCGCTATTCCAGCCGAGTCCATTCTTCCTCTAGGATTTTCCTATGGTCAACTTACGTCCCGTACTATTTGTTATCGGGCTGGTTTTATCCAAACTGGCCCTTTTTATGTACGTGCCGACTTTGGTCGCTTTCTTCACTGGTACGGGGGGATTTCTCGATTTCGCCCAAGCCGTTGTGATCACGCACCTTGCCGCTTTCATTTGTTTGACGATCGGTCGAACCGCTAAGTTCAAACTCAGCGTACGCGATATGTTCCTCATCACCAGTTTGGTTTGGACCATCGCGAGTGCGTTTGCCGCCTTGCCGTTTGTGTTCATCAACCACATCAGCTTCACTGATGCCTACTTTGAAACCATGTCAGGCATTACTACCACTGGTTCCACAGTGCTCAGCGGTTTAGACAACATGGCGCCAAGTATTTTGTTGTGGCGTTCTATCTTGCAGTGGCTTGGGGGGATTGGTTTTATCGTAATGGCGGTGGCGGTACTACCTATGCTCAATGTCGGTGGTATGAGGCTATTCCAAACCGAATCATCAGATTGGTCGGATAAAAGTAGCCCGAGAGCAAAAACGGTCGCCAAAAACATCGTAGCGGTTTATTTGATGCTTACTGGCTTATGCATTGTGGGCTACTTGGTCACAGGCATGAACCTGTTTGAAGCGATCAACCATGCCTTTACTACGCTATCAACGGGCGGATACTCTACATCCGACGGGTCGATGAACCACTTCTCTAATGGCGCACACTGGGTGGCCACTACCTTTATGTTCTTAGGTGGCTTGCCATTTTTGCTCTTCATCGCCGCGTTACGTAAACGCCGTATTGATGTGTTGGTTAACGACGCTCAAGTTAGAGGATTTGCGTACCTGTTCGTGTTCTCAAGCTTAGTGATTTCAGCCTGGTTAGTGATTCGAGATGGATACACCATTTTGGATGCGCTACGAGTGTCGATGTTTAATATCGTCTCTGTCGTCACCACAACCGGCTTTGGCTTAGAGGACTTCACCGCGTGGGGCGCATTACCCACAACTCTTTTTGCCTTCTTAATGATGGCGGGCGCATGTTCGGGGTCAACGTCTGGTGGGATCAAAATCTTCCGTTTCCAAATCGCAATGACACTGCTGAACAAACAGATGATGAAATTGATTCACCCTTCAGGTGTGTTTGTACAGCGCTACAACCAACGCCCAGTGAATGATGACATTGTTCGCTCGGTGGTCGCGTTTGGCTTGATGTTCTTTATCACCATCATCTTCATCGCGGGTTGCTTGAGTGCGCTGGGTTTAGACCCCATCACTAGCATCTCTGGTGCCATCACTGCGGTAGCCAACGTCGGCCCAGGTATGGGAAGCGTGATTGGACCGACGGGTAACTTCGCGCCTCTGCCAGATACCGCCAAGTGGCTTCTGAGCTTTGGCATGTTAATGGGCCGCTTGGAAATTCTGACTATTCTTGTACTGTTCTTCCCTGCGTTTTGGCGCCGTTAAGCAGACACAAATAAAAGGTATAACAATGAAAACATGGATTACTCTGGCGACCCTACTTGCCGCCTCATCCACATACGCCGCTGAAGTCATCACTTTAGCCGATGGTCGAGAAGTGAAGTTAAACGATGACTTTACTTGGGAATACGTCATGAAAAAACCTGCGCAACAAGCAACAGAGACGCAAGCGACAACAGGTGCGGTTGAAACGATCGCAGCTCCCGCAATTGCGACAATTCCAGTAGTGACGAAAACTGTTGGCACTACCGTGGTGGTAAACGCCAAAAAGCCAACCATGCAGTTGTCTGACTCTGGTGTCGACGTACTGATTGGCTCCGCGAGCTATCAAGATGGTGAGCTCGTACTGCCAACGTCCATTACCAATCAAAGCTCACAATCGGTGATTCAAGTTGAAGTGGAAGTTCTGGTATTTGATATGTCTGGCCAGCAACTGGCGAAAGAAAAAGTCACAGTTTGGCAATCCATCAAGCGAATGGCGGATACTTACCTGCGACCACAACAAGCAGAACAGGGTAAAAGCATCAAACTGGCAGTGCCGCAGTCTCAGCAATACCGGTTTTCAGCCAAAGTGTTAGAAGTGAAAACCCGTTAATGTGATAACACATGTTTTGTCGAGTTCATATCTATCCGTTAGATAGGCTCGACAAAATAATAAATTGCGAAGAAGTGACACACACAACCCGCTAAAACGAAGCCGTGCCAAATCGCATGATTGAATGGAATACGCTTCGCAACGTAGAAAATCACCCCCAGTGAATACACAATCCCACCAGCTGCGAGTAATGTCAGTCCGCCAATATCCAAGTTGATCGCCAACTGATAAATCACAATCAACGACAGCCAGCCCATGACCAAATACGTCATCAAGGAAAGCTTTTTAAATCGGTAAACAAACGCGACTTTCATGATGATGCCGAGTAGAGCGATGGTCCAGATAACAATCATCAAACCAAACGCGAGCGGCGTACGTAAACTCACCAACAAAAAAGGCGTATAACTGCCAGCAATGAGTAGATAAATGGCGCAGTGATCGAAAGTTTTTAGCCATCGTTTAGCGTTGGGGTGCGGAATTGCGTGATACAGCGTCGAAGCCAAAAATAGCACGATAATACTCGCACCATAGACAGACATACTGGCCAGCGTCAGCGTATCAGCTTGCTGGTCTATGGCTTTGATTAGCAGCAGTATCAAGCCAACAATACCAAAAATCATCCCAATGCCATGAGTGATGGTATTGGCCAGTTCTTCGCGTTGACTGTATTGAGGTTTCTGCAGTTCAGACATCAATGCGCCTATACTAGAGTTTGAAATTTGCTCTAGTATGGCACATTAGGCTTACACGTGTAAGCTTAAATTAAGACTCATGAACGGCCGTGGTTTGATCGAGATAATTAAGTACAAGTTCGCCCACTTGATCAAGCTTAGTTGTGGCTGGAATGGTCAACTCTCGTTTGAGTTTTCCGCTACCCAGTAAGCTTGCGAGCATGCCACCCTCGCCCTTGCGTGTGCGGTCAACTTCAAACCATAATTTGAGTTCTTGCTCGTTACGATGAGCGACAAATTCTAACTCACGCCACACGCCATGGTATGGCCCGTCAGTCGGCACCATCTCAAATTCTTGCACAAATGGCAGGTCGAACCCTTTTACTTCCTCACACTCCACTTGGCGAATACGCAAACCTTGCGCTTCAAATGCAGATAACACCGCATCCATTAGTGGATCAGGTCGAACGGTGAGGATGTCTTTATCGGTCGGGTCTAAAGCAGCAGCAACGTCCAAGCCGGTTTCGAGCCACACTTTGGCGTCACCAATGGTGACAGGCGTATTCCAAGGCACATCGAGCTGAACATCGAAGGTACGCTCTTCGCCGGAATGGATGGTAAACGCATAAGGGAGGCTCCACTTAGCAAGCACATGAGTCTGAGGTACTCGGCGCATGCTGTGTCCTTCTCGCGCACCACGGTCATCAGGAGCTTCCGCGATATAGCGACAACACAGTTTTAAATCGATGTTGTCGATCGCTTGTTCAGTGGCACCACCATAAACATGGATAGACACATCCACACTTTGACCAGGATATAGCACGTCTTGATTTAGGATTGAGTCGACCTTAGCGCTCCCAATCCCAAAACTGGCAAGTGTCTTCTTCAAAAATGACATAGGCACCTCCTTCGTCGAGATCTCATACTACTACTGCTGATCGAGGGATCAAACAAAAATTGCCTCGATCATCGCGACAAAATGACAAAATCTAAACAATTCAATTGCTCAACTATCGACCAATTATTACAAGGATGCTAATCTTATACGTGATATGCATGCATATCGGTATTCCTGATTCATTAACTGGATTGGCGAGAGCCAGAAGAGTGATTCTTCAATCTTGTTGGAGCCTAGCTCATAATGATTCAGGCCATTACATCGGCAATGGATATGCCTGACAGTTAGGTAAATTAATGCGCCCAACAACAGTCAGGTTCGCACACACTAATACTAGTGCAATGCGCCGCCGCAGTGGCTTTACTACTGCACCAAAGGCAAAGCAAGTTGCGCCAGCAATGACATTGGTTGAGAAGACAGCAATGATGTCGAGTGTTCCGGCCAAAGTTATCAAAGCAGCTTAATCAAAAGCGCGGCGCCAGCTGCGCTTTTTTCTTTGCACGCAACTCAAACCACCTCAACGACTTAGAACAAAACACAGTGAAATAGATAGTTTTTCCTATTTGGTCTTCGCAAAGCAATTTGGTACCTTTACAGCTAATTACACCTATAAATTCTGTGGAGAAAGAAATGAAGTGTCATCGCATTGAAGAGCTGCTTGAGCTACTAGAACCTGAATGGCATAAAGACCAAGAAATGAACCTACTGCAGTTCATCGTGAAGCTAGCGAAAGAAGCAGGCTACGAAGGCAAGCTAGAAGATCTGACCGACGACGTGCTGATCTACCACCTTAAAATGCGTAACAGCAGCAAAGACGAAATGATCCCAGGTCTTAAGAAAGACCAAGAAGATGATTTTAAAACTGCGATTCTGCGCGCTCGTGGCATCATCAAATAACCGGCTCAACAACCCAGTATTCTTTAAGCGACTCCCTCAAATGAGTCGCTTTTTTATAACTAAAATTTTTAGTCCCACAGTTGGTTATAACTGTTCAGCCAATTATCAGGTTAACTGTACTGACTTTTGTTGTTAAACGTTGACTGCGTTAAAGAAAAGGAATTGTTATTGATTGTATAATCGCCGTTCATCAGTATTTACTAAAATAATTATGTCCGGTCATGATTTATGATAAGGACGAAGTAGCAATGTCATCGAGCGACATCAATAGAAATGACGCCGTACATTATAAAAGCCTAAGAAGGATGAGTGCATGAGTCAGGATAAGATCGATATCAAAGATGTGACTCCTAAAACCTACAACCCTAAGACTCATAAAGGGAATGGGGATCGGTTCAACCCAAGTAATCGCATCTATGTACGCGAAAGCAAAGGGACTTACCAGAAACTGCGTCGTTACGGTGGTTGGTTCTTACTGCTTCTCTTCGCTTTGATACCGTGGATCCCTTACGGTGAACGTCAAGCGATCTTGCTCGATATTGGCAACCAGCAGTTCAACTTTTTCGGTACCACGTTGTATCCGCAAGATCTTACCCTACTCGCCTTGCTATTTGTGATCGCGGCGTTTGGGTTGTTCTTTATTACCACCTTCTTAGGTCGAGTTTGGTGTGGCTATCTCTGCCCACAAACCGTCTGGACCTTCATGTATATCTGGTTTGAAGAGAAGCTAGAGGGCAGCGCCAATAAGCGTCGTAAGCAGGACTCCAATAAGCTGACGGCAAATTTAGCGATGCGCAAAACCATCAAACATATAGCTTGGTTTGCCATTGCGCTCGCCACTGGTTTTACTTTTGTTGGCTACTTCGTTCCAATGAAGCAATTGGTTATCGACTTTTTCACCTTTAACGCCAACTTCTGGCCCGTCTTTTGGGTAATGTTCTTTGCCATTTGTACTTATGGTAATGCTGGTTGGATGCGTTCCATCATGTGTATTCACATGTGTCCTTACGCGCGCTTCCAGTCTGCCATGTTTGATAAAGACACCTTCATCGTTGGCTACGATGCAAAACGTGGGGAAAAGCGTGGCCCACGTCCGCGCAAAGCCGATCCAAAGCAACTTGGTTTGGGGGATTGTATTGATTGTGATTTGTGTGTGCAGGTGTGCCCAACAGGTATCGATATTCGTGACGGCTTACAATATGAATGTATTAACTGTGGTGCCTGTATTGATGCGTGTGACAACACCATGGATCGCATGGGTTACGAGAAAGGACTAATCAGCTACACCACCGAGCACCGCTTATCGGGTAAGAGTACCAAAGTCATGCGTCCGAAGCTGCTGGGCTATGGAGCTGTGCTACTGGTCATGATTGGTCTGTTCTTTGCCCAAATCGCAGCGGTAGACCCAGCAGGCATGAGTGTTATTCGCGACCGTAACCAACTGTTCCGCGTAAATAGCTCAGGCGAAGTAGAAAACACCTACACCCTCAAAGTAATCAACAAAACCCAGCAAGTGCAAGAGTACTCGTTGGATGTTGAAGGGCTATCCGATGTAAGCTGGTACGGTAAGCAGACAATTCAGGTACAGCCAGGTGAAGTATTGAACTTACCAATGAGTCTTGGCGCCAATCCTGACAAGCTAAACTCTGCGATTACGACAATTCAGTTTATACTCACCGATAAGAGCAACGAATTCACCATTGAAGTGGAAAGCCGCTTTATAAAAAAACTATAGCGTCTACTTCAGTGACTAATGGAAAAAGGCTCAGCAATGAGCCTTTTTGTTTATATGTCCCAAAGTATGTTTAACTTTGACGCCCTTACCCCAGATTTTATGTGGTACGCGTTAGAAAGCATCGGCGTTCGCGCAGAATCAGGCTTTCTTCCCCTCAATAGCTACGAAAACCGTGTTTATCAATTCACTGACGAAGAGCGTCGTCGTTATGTCGTCAAGTTCTACCGCCCTGAACGTTGGAGCAACGAACAGATCCAAGAGGAGCACGATTTCACTTTAGAACTAATTGGCAACGAAATCCCCGTCGCACCACCTGTGCGCATCAACGGTGAAACCCTGCATCACTATCAAGGCTATGCCTTTGCGCTGTTTGAGAGCGTAGGTGGTCGCCAGTACGAGGTTGACAACTTAGATCAGCTCGAAGGTGTAGGGCGTTTCCTTGGTCGCATCCACAAAGTGGGTAGCCGCCAAGCCTTCCAACATCGCCCAACGATTGGCTTGCAAGAATACCTGTATCAACCAAGAGAGATTCTGCAAAACGCCAACATGATTCCAATGCACTTGGAGAACAGCTTCTTCAATGACTTGGATATGCTGATCAAATCAATTGAAAGCCACTGGCAAGAAGGCTTCAATATCATTCGTTTGCATGGCGATTGCCACCCAGGCAATATTTTGTGGCGAGATGGCCCTATGTTTGTTGATTTGGATGACGCTCGTAACGGCCCTGCAGTACAAGACTTATGGATGCTACTGAACGGTGAACGCCAAGACAAACTGATGCAGCTGGATATTGTTTTAGAAGCTTATCAAGAGTTTTGCGACTTTAACCCCGCAGAATTGAAACTAATTGAGCCACTTCGCGGTCTACGAATGGTGCACTATATGGCATGGCTAGCAAAACGTTGGCATGACCCTGCGTTTCCTCTCGCTTTTCCATGGTTTAATGAGCCAAAATACTGGGAAGGTCAGGTCCTTGCATTTAAAGAGCAGATCGCCGCTTTAGAAGAAGCACCGCTGTCTTTAATGCCTCAATGGTAAGTCAGGCCACAAATTCAAAAATGGAGATATTTCGATGAAAAAACTGTTCGCACTGTTTTCTATGCTGATGCTAAGCCTGTCGGCACATGCAGCGCAATTCAAAGAAGGTGAACATTACAAAGTATTGGATCTTGAGGCATCAAAAAAACCTCTTGTGACGGAGTTTTTCTCTTTCTACTGCCCGCACTGTAATAGCTTTGAACCTGTTATCCAGCAACTGAAAAAGCAGTTGCCAGAAGGCACTAAACTACTAAAAAACCACGTTTCTTTCATGGGTGGCAACATGGGCCCATCAATGAGCAAAGCCTACGCGACCATGGTTGCACTAAAAGTGGAAGACAAAATGGTGCCAGTGATGTTTAACCGCATCCACAATCTAAAGAAGGCGCCACGTAACGATGAAGAGCTTCGCCAAATCTTCCTTGATGAAGGTGTAGACGCGAAGAAATTCGACTCTGCATTCAAAGGCTTTGCGGTTGATTCCATGGTTCGCCGTATGGACAAGCAATTTGAAAACAGCGGTCTAACCGGCGTTCCTGCGGTTATCGTTAACAACAAATACCTAGTTCAAGCACAAAGCATCAAGACGATGGATGAGTACTTCTCTCTGGTGAACTACTTGCTGACACTAAAATAAGCGCATCGATATCAATCAAAAGGGGAGCTCATCGCTCCCCTTTGTTTATTTGTAAATCTCTTGTAGCAACCGATCTTTTTCTTGCCACACATCACCCAACCATTGCTGAAATTGTCGCTTATAGGGCTTATCGTTAAAGTAATCACCAAGCACTCGTTCATCGACGGGCAACACATTCACACGCACAACAACCTTGCCCATTCGGCCCATTAATAAATCCTTGAATGGCTTATTTGTATTTTCTGGGTACGCAAGCGTCACATCGATAATGTTCTCGAACTGCTCCCCCATTGCCGCTAAAGTGTATGCGATCCCGCCCGATTTTGGTTGCAGCAAATATTGGTAGCTCGTCTTACTCTTACGCTGTTTTTCTTCGGTAAATCGAGTGCCTTCGACATAATTAACCACTGTGGTTGGTGCATGTTTGAACTTGGCGCACGAGCGACGTGTCGTCTCTAAATCTTGACCTCGTTTGTGCGGGTTGCGGATCAGATACTCTCGCGAATAACGACGCATAAATGGCATGTCGAGCGCCCAACACGCCATCCCAATGAAAGGCACATACAACAGTTGTTGTTTGAGGAAAAACTTCGGCATAGGAATGCGGTCTTTAAACACGCAGCAAAGCACCACAATATCGGTCCAACTGAGATGATTACTGATCAACAGATACCACCCGTCTTTTTTCAACGCCTCACCGCCCTGAACATCCCAGTCAACACGGTTAGAAACCGCCAGAATGCCCGCATTAACGGTAGCCCATAACCACATCACCTTGTTGGCACAAGCGGTCGCTTTCGCTTTTAGCTCCACGCTTGGAAGCAATACTTTAAACACAGCGATAATACAAATTGCGATTGAACACAGCGCAGAATTGAGAATCACAAAAGAAGCGTTAAAAAAAAATAACAAATATGCCAACATGATAGTCAAACAACAGTGATAATGTGTGAAGAATAAAACAGCGTGTAATTATACTGCGCCTTTGCCACATTGGAATATGCGTGGGAATGGTCAGATTTGTTACCTCAACCAATATTTGCACCACTCATTCGACAATAAGGAGATAACGAATGAAACCAAGGCTAATTCTCTTGCCTTTGGCCTTTGTCGTCAGTTCTGCTCAGGCTCAACTCGCTGAAACCGCAGGCTTTGGCGGTGAAATTTCGCTAAATGCCGGATTTGTATCATCAGAATCCAACTTCAATACGGAAAATAGTAACACCATCGATTCTCTCGATAAGCGCGCCGATAGTGACAGTTCCGTTATCGCTGCGCCGCTAGGAAGCATTACTTACACTTTTGGTAACCGACTCAATCACCAAGTGTACGCGGGTACCACACGTTCCGATGTCGCGGTTGGTACACTCGCTTTTCAGTTGGGCTATCAACACGAGTTGCCGTCCGGCACCGTGCTCGATATTTCCTATCTACCGACCGTGCTCAAAAGCGAAACTTGGCGTAACCCATATCAAGTCGGAACCGCCCGTCAAGAAACGGATGTGGACGGCAATGCCTATCGCTTTCAAATCAAAGGATTGATTGATAAAAACTTCAACCTTGATCTCGCTTATGCTGATAAAGACATTGAGCAAGAAGAAGTAACGGACCTTTCACTCGCTCGCGATGCGGGCCTTTACTACGTTAAAGGTGACTATCGGATTTCACTTAATCAAACATCCATATTGCAACCGGCGTTTACCTACATTAATCAAGATGCCGACGGTAAGGCGGAGTCATTTGATTCGTACGGATTTGACATTAGCTGGTTTAAATTTATCAACCGCCATCGATTGGCCCTCACGGCGGGTTATGCATGGAAAGACTATCAAGCCGCTAGCCAAACTTTTGCTAAAACACGAAATGACGACACCGTCAGCCTATTTGCAGCCTATGAATATCAAAACATATTTGACTGGCAAAACTGGTCGTTCATTTCTTTAGCCGGCTACAGCCAAACGGACTCAAATATCACGTTCTATGATGAGAAAGAGTACCTGTTGTCTCTTGGTCTCAACTACACCTTCTAACGTCCTTCATCGCAACAAGGCACTTACAACACTTGTTGCGGTGATATTTGCACGTCTCTATACCGCTTGCGCCGTGAGTTGTTTCAGTAAGCGATCCATCGCTCGATACCCAAGCGCCTCGGCTAAGTGCGCTCGTTCAATCTGCTCCGCCCCATCAAGATCTGCTATCGTTCGTGCTACTTTGATAATGCGATGATACGCGCGAATCGAAAGCCCCAAACGATGCAAAGCGGTTTCAAGAAACTCCGCATCACTTTTGTGTAAGGGGCAAAACGCCTCGATTTCTCGACTGCCTAACAGTGCATTTACCTTACCGCTGCGGTTCAACATATTGGTACGCGCATGATTCACACGTTCTTTAACGATAGCGGTCGCCTCACCGCGATCACCACCTTCTGCTAATGTCCCTTTGGGCAACGCTGGGATTTCTAAAGACATATCAAAGCGATCTAACAGTGGTCCAGATAATCGACCAAGGTAACGCAAAATAGCTTGTGGATTGGTGCGAGCTTGATTGCCTTCGTAATATCCTGTCGGGCTTGGGTTCAATGCTCCAACTAATTGGAAGCGAGCCGGAAAGCGTGTTTTACCTTGCGCTCGAGAGATAATGATCTCACCAGATTCGAGCGGTTCGCGTAACGAGTCCAGCACCTTTCGGTCAAATTCGGGCATTTCGTCGAGAAACAACAAGCCGTTGTGGGCTAAAGAGATCTCCCCGGGTCTGGGTACCGAGCCACCGCCAACTAATGCAGCCATTGAACTTGAATGATGCGGAGAGCGAAACGGACGCGACTTCCAATTGTGCTCATTAATTTCACTCTGCGTCAGCGACGCCACCGAAGCGGTTTCCATTGCTTCTTCGTCACTCATCTCCGGTAGTAAGTCACACAAACGCGAAGCCAACATGGTTTTCCCGGTACCTGGCGGGCCAAGGAAAAGTAAGTTGTGGTTTCCAGCGGCAGCTATCTCCAATGCGCGCTTACCTTGTTGTTGGCCAATAATATCTTGTAAGTCTCGACCATGTTTTTCGACTATTTTTCGCTTAGGCGTTTGAAAAAGATTCAGCCGATGTTGGCCACAAAGCTCGGCACATACTTCCAGTAGAGATTGAGCCGATTTATGTTGTTCCTTCCCCACTAGCGCCGCTTGATCGCCATTCACATGTGGGACCACTAAATGACGCTGAATCTTACTGGCTTCCAGCGCAGCAGGCAGCACACCTTTTACCGGTCTCAGACCACCAGATAGCGCTAACTCACCAACAAATTCGTAGTTTTTGAGCTTATCTGTCGCGATTTGCTCCGAAGCGGCCAAAATCCCCAATGCTATAGGAAGATCAAAACGTCCTCCCTCCTTGGGTAGATCTGCCGGAGCCAAGTTCACGGTGATCCGCTTAGCAGGAAATTGAAAGTTAGAATTAATGATCGCACTGCGTACGCGATCTTTGGACTCTTTTACCGTTGTCTCTGGCAAGCCTACTAAGGTAAACCCTGGCATTCCGTTGCTGATATGAACTTCTACACTAACCGATGGCGCTTGCACCCCGACGCTTGCTCGACTATGAATGATTGCCAGCCCCATACGTTCCTCAATTTATTGAACACTCTGTAAACAAATGTTTTATCTAGTTGGTTATGTTATATACCGCGTCCCAATTGAGAGTTAATGTGAAAAAAGAATGACTTTTTGCTTGTCATGCAGCGGAATTGTGTGATACCACTAATGACGCAAACAATTTCGTAGAACATTACACAACATTTTTTAACGAAAAAGAACGACAGACAGATGAACCTTTTCGCTCATATCAACGCACTGCTAGCCCTGATTATCGTGGTCATTATTGGCACCGCGCGGGGTATTGTGGGCGAAAGGTAACCACAAATTACAAAAAACCCCCGCACTGAAAAGTCCGGGGGTTTTTTTACAACTACAAGTTGTCATCTGTCTAACCCTCGGACAGTTTAACGGGAAGAATGGGAGTGCACATGAAGTGCAATAAATATGGCAATCGCTACGAGCCACAACGTAGCAAAGGAGGTTTACGATGACTGGTGCACAACTTGTCGTAGCCGCTTTAAGACAGCAAGGTATCGAAACCGTTTTTGGCTACCCTGGCGGGGCCATCATGCCAATCTACGATGCTTTGTATGACGGAGGGGTGGAGCACATCCTATGCCGTCATGAGCAAGGGGCCGCCATGGCCGCCATCGGTATGGCTCGTTCCACACAAGACGTTGCCGTATGCATGGCAACTTCCGGCCCAGGGGCCACTAACCTTGTTACCGGCCTTGCCGACGCTTTCCTTGACTCCGTACCTCTAGTTGCCATCACAGGCCAGGTTGCTAGCTCTCATATCGGTACCGATGCATTCCAAGAAATGGATGTGATCGGAATGTCCCTAGCCTGTACTAAGCATAGCTATCTCGTGACCGAAATTGAAGACCTAGCGCCAACGCTAGCCGAAGCGTTTGAAGTGGCCAAAACGGGTCGTCCGGGTCCAGTCATTGTCGATATCGCCAAAGACGTTCAACTGGCTCAAACCCCAACAGATCTACTGCCTCCATACGTAGCGCCTGCAATCGAAGATGTCAGCGCTGAACACATTAAGCGCGCACAAGATGTACTGGCAGCCTCAACTCGCCCAGTGTTGTATGTTGGTGGTGGCGTGCAACTCGCTAAAGCAACCGATGCAGTACGCGAATTCCTTCGCTTAAACCCAATGCCAGCAGTTAGCACACTAAAAGGCCTCGGTACCATTGAACGCCATGACCCTCACTATCTTGGTATGTTGGGCATGCACGGCACCAAAGCCGCTAACCTAGTGGTTCAAGAAGCCGATCTATTGATCGTGGTTGGCGCACGCTTTGATGACCGTGTGACGGGTAAGCTCGACACGTTTGCACCAAATGCGAAAGTGATTCACATCGACATTGATGCTGCGGAGATTCATAAACTGCGCCACGCCAACGCACCATTGCGTGGCGACATCAACACCATTCTTCCTCAGCTAGAGCTGACTCAAGATATCTCACCGTGGGTACATCACAGTGAAAGTCTGCGTAGCGGCTTTAAGTGGCGTTACGACCACCCGGGCGAGTTAATCTACGCACCGCTATTGCTTAAACAACTGTCAGACATGATGCCAGACAGCTCAATTGTCTCGACTGATGTAGGTCAGCACCAGATGTGGGCAGCGCAACATATCCAGCCACGCGAACCACAAAATTTCATCACTTCTGCTGGCCTTGGCACCATGGGCTTTGGCTTGCCAGCAGCGATGGGGGCAGCAGTCGCACGTCCTGATGATCAGTCTATCCTTATTACAGGTGACGGTTCATTCATGATGAACGTGCAGGAATTGGGCACGCTGAAGCGTCGTCAGATTCCAGTGAAGATTGTCCTTCTTAATAACCAACGTCTTGGCATGGTTCGCCAATGGCAATCGCTGTTTTTCGACGGTCGCCACAGTGAAACCATTCTTGATGACAACCCAGATTTCGTGATGCTAGCAAAAGCGTTCGATATCCCGGGCAAGACCATCACCAAGAAAGAAGAAGTGGAGCCAGCGCTGAAAGAGATGCTAGCGAGTGAAACTTCTTACATGCTTCACGTTTTGATTGATGAAGAAGAAAACGTGTGGCCATTGGTGCCACCTGGCGCATCAAACAGTGATATGTTGGAAAATACATAGGAGACAATCGCATGGACAGATATTTACTCGACATCAAAGCCGATGACAAACCGGTACTGTTGGAGCGCGTTCTACGTGTGATTCGTCACCGAGGCTTCGTGATCAAACAAGTCGCTGCTACGCAAAACCATGAAAGTAAAGTAGCCAGCGTCGAGATCATCGTCGACAGCGATCGACCAATCTCGTTTTTGATCAATCAAATAGAGAAGTTGTGGGACGTTCGTAAGGTTGAGGTGCTAAAAATCCGCAACGATGAACTGCCAAATCACAACTTACAACAACACGTAAGTGCATAAGGAAGGCAACAAATGGCAACGAAAACTGCAGATTTCATTTGGTTTAATGGTGAGATGGTTCCATGGGCAGAGGCGAACGTTCACGTTCTGACTCACGCAATGCACTATGGTACATCCGTGTTTGAAGGCGTGCGCTGTTACAACACACCAAAAGGCCCAATTGTCTTCCGTCACCGTGAGCATGCACAACGTCTAAAAGATTCTGCCAAGATTTACCGCTTTCCGATACCTTTTTCTGTAGAAGAAATCATGGAAGCGACCCGAGAAACACTTCGCCAAAACAAACTCGATAGCGCTTACATTCGCCCATTGGGTTTTGTGGGTAATGTCGGTTTGGGCGTGTGCCCACCAGTTGGCACTGAAATGGATCTAATCATTGCGGCATTCCCCTGGGGCTCTTACTTAGGCGAAGAAGCGCTAGAGAAAGGCGTAGATGCGATGATTTCAAGCTGGAACCGCGCGGCACCAAACACCATCCCGACAGCAGCCAAGGCCGGCGGTAACTACCTATCTTCACTACTGGTTGGTGGTGAAGCCCGTCGTCACGGATACGACGAAGGTATCGCACTGAGCGTTGATGGTTACCTATCTGAAGGGGCTGGCGAAAACATCTTCGTTATCAAAGATGGCGTGATCACCACACCACCAGCAACCAGCGCGATTCTTCCGGGCATCACGCGTGATTCGATAATGACGATTGCACGCGATAAAGGCTACGAAGTACGTGAAGCCAACATTGCTCGTGAAGCCCTTTACCTTGCCGATGAAGTCTTCATGACAGGTACTGCGGCTGAAATTGTGCCAGTAGCAACCATCGACAAAATTGAAGTGGGCACAGGTAAACGCGGCCCAATCACTAAAGAACTACAAGCAGCCTACTTTGGCCTATTTGACGGCACCACGGAAGATAAGTGGGGCTGGTTAGACTATGTGTACCCAGAACAGAAGTAAGAAGGATTTAAGAAATGCCAAAATATAGATCAGCTACCACCACACATGGTCGTAACATGGCGGGGGCACGCGCGCTGTGGCGTGCAACGGGTGTGAAAGAAGAAGACTTCGGTAAACCAATCATCGCCGTGGTGAACTCGTTTACTCAATTTGTTCCGGGTCACGTACATCTTAAAGACATGGGTCAGCTTGTCGCACGTGAAATCGAAAAAGCCGGCGGCATCGCAAAAGAATTCAACACCATCGCGGTTGATGATGGTATCGCAATGGGTCACGGCGGCATGCTGTACTCACTGCCTTCACGCGAACTTATCGCAGACTCTGTAGAGTACATGGTCAATGCGCACTGTGCCGATGCCATGGTATGTATCTCTAACTGTGACAAAATCACTCCGGGAATGTTGATGGCATCCATGCGTCTCAACATCCCGGTTATCTTTGTTTCTGGTGGCCCAATGGAAGCGGGTAAAACCAAGCTTTCTGATCAGATCATCAAACTAGACCTTGTTGATGCAATGATCCAAGGTGCGGATCCAAAAGTATCTGATGAGCAAAGTGAGCAGATCGAACGCAGCGCATGTCCAACCTGTGGATCGTGTTCAGGCATGTTCACGGCAAACTCGATGAACTGTCTAACGGAAGCGCTGGGTCTTTCTCAGCCGGGCAACGGTTCTATGCTGGCGACGCACGCAGACCGTGAACAACTGTTTCTTAATGCAGGTCGTCGCATTGTTGAACTGACTCGTCGTTACTACGAGCAAGATGACGAATCCGCGTTGCCACGCAACATCGCAACTTATGATGCCTTCGAAAATGCAATGGCACTGGATATTGCCATGGGTGGTTCAACCAACACCATTTTGCACCTGTTAGCTGCAGCGCAAGAAGGTGAAGTGGATTTCGATATGGAAGATATCGATCGCCTGTCTCGCCAAGTGCCACACCTATGTAAAGTGGCACCATCTACCCAGAAATATCATATGGAAGACGTACACCGCGCTGGTGGCGTCATGGCAATTCTTGGTGAGTTAGATCGTGCAGGTCTACTGCACAATGATGCGCGCACCGTACTGGGTCTTTCAATGAAAGAGCAGTTGGCAAAATACGACATCATCCAAACGGAAGACGAAGAGGTACTTAAGTTCTACCGCGCAGGCCCTGCGGGTATTCGTACCACCCAAGCGTTCTCGCAAGATTGTCGTTGGGATCGCCTTGATGACGACCGTGCAGAAGGTTGTATTCGCGCGAAAGACAACGCCTTCAGCCAAGAAGGTGGCCTAGCCGTTCTATCAGGCAACATCGCATTGGATGGCTGTATCGTTAAGACAGCCGGTGTTGATGAAAGCATTCTTAAGTTCACTGGTCCAGCTGTGGTATTTGAGAGCCAAGAAGATGCGGTGGAAGGCATCTTGGGTGGCAAAGTCAAAGCAGGTGACGTGGTTGTTATCCGTTACGAGGGCCCTAAAGGTGGTCCGGGCATGCAAGAAATGCTTTACCCAACCACTTACCTAAAATCGATGGGCCTTGGTAAAGAATGTGCACTGCTGACTGACGGTCGCTTCTCTGGTGGTACATCAGGACTCTCTATCGGCCATGCTTCTCCTGAAGCCGCTAACGGCGGTGCTATTGGACTGGTGAAACCGGGCGATATGATCGCGATTGATATTCCGAACCGTTCAATTTCACTCGAAGTGTCTGAACAGGAACTTGCAGAGCGCCGTGCAAAACAAGACGAACTTGGCTGGAAACCTGTTGATCGTCAAAGAGAAGTTTCCTTTGCACTTAAAGCGTACGCGAGCATGGCCACCAGTGCTGACAAGGGTGCAGTACGAGACAAGTCGAAGCTAGAGGGCTAGCAATGATGGAAGCTCAACCCGAAAAACAAGTGAACCAAACTGGCGCAGATTATCTGCGCCAAATCCTTCGCGCACCTGTTTATGAAGTAGCAACAGTGACGCCACTGCAAGAAATGCCTCGTTTATCAGCACGTATCGGGAATAACGTACAGATCAAGCGCGAAGATCGCCAACCCGTGCACTCATTTAAATTACGCGGTGCGTACAACATGGTGGCAAGTTTATCTGAAGCGCAGAAAGCCGCTGGTGTCATCGCTGCATCGGCAGGTAACCACGCTCAAGGCATGGCACTGTCTGGCACTAAGCTGGGAATCAAAACCACTATCGTGATGCCAAAGACCACGCCGGATATCAAAGTCGACGCAGTACGCAGCTTTGGTGGCAATGTGGTACTACACGGCAGCAACTTTGATGAAGCAAAAGCAGAAGCCGAACGTTTGTCAGAGCAATATGGCTATACTTTTGTGCCCCCCTTTGATCACCCACTGGTGATCGCAGGTCAAGGCACCATCGGTATGGAAATGCTGCAACAAAATGGTCACCTTGATTACATCTTTGTTCCTGTCGGTGGCGGCGGTTTGGCCGCTGGTGTTGCGGTACTAGTGAAGCAACTCATGCCAGAAATCAAAGTCATTGCCGTAGAGCCGGAAGACTCATCTTGTCTTAAAGCCGCGCTGGATGCTGGTGAACCAGTGGTACTAGACCAAGTCAGCATGTTTGCCGATGGCGTCGCAGTAAAACGCATTGGTGAAGAGACTTTCCGTCTGTGCCAGAAGTACATTGATGGCCATATTGCGGTCTCTAGTGATGAAATCTGCGCAGCCGTAAAAGACATCTTTGAAGATACCCGTGCGATTGCTGAGCCTTCGGGTGCGCTTGCTCTGGCGGGGCTGAAGAAATTTGCTGAACAGAACAAGCTGAAAGACAAAAACCTAGGCACGGTACTGTCTGGCGCAAACACCAACTTCCACGGGTTACGTTATGTGTCAGAACGTTGCGAGCTAGGTGAAAAACGTGAAGGTTTATTGGCAGTGACGATCCCTGAACGCCAAGGAGCGTTCTTTGAGTTCTGTAACTTGATTGGCGGCCGTGCAGTTACGGAGTTTAACTATCGTTATAACGATGACGAACTCGCTAATATCTTTGTCGGTGTTCGTCTGCAAGGCGGTCAAGAAGAGTTGGAAAACATCATTCACGATCTACGTGAAGGTGGCTATCCGGTGGTTGACCTTTCTGATGATGAAATGGCGAAGCTACACGTTCGCTACATGATCGGCGGGAAGCCATCGAAGCAACTCAAAGAGCGACTCTACAGCTTTGAATTTCCAGAGTACCCAGGTGCCTTGCTGAAATTCTTAAGCACTCTTGGTACCCATTGGAATATTAGCTTGTTCAACTACCGTAACCACGGCGCCGACTACGGACGCGTTTTATGTGGTTTCGAGTTAGATGAAGGGGATTTAGCTCAATTTTCGGCACATTTACGCGAACTTGGCTATCAATGCAAAGACGAAACAGACAACCCGTCTTACAAGTTCTTCTTGTCATAAAACGCCACACTCCAAACATATCAAATAAAACACCTCGCTATTGCGAGGTGTTTTTTTATGACTGTAACCAATCTTGATGTAGTTGATTAGGCGACCCTAGGTAATCCACCATCCATTGGATCAATTTATGATTATCATCTTTGCGCCAGACCAAGCAACAATGACTGAGCGGCTTATCATCTGGCATCACCTTCTCCACCAGCACACCATCATTGATCAGTGGCGTTGCAATATGACGTGGCATATAACCCACGCCAACTCCATTTTTCAAACATTCAATTGCACTGTACCAGTTGGGTAGTAACAATCGGCGTTGTTGCGGATAATGGCCAGTATGGCGCTTTGGCAGCACGTTCGAAGTATCATCAAGACAGATCGCCGGAAATTGACTCACAAACTCTTCAGTAAGCACTTGTTGTCGAACGCAAGGATGAGCGGGTGACATTACAAATGCCCAATCCAATACGCCCATATCTTTGACTTCAAAATCCCCACCAACGGGAACCGCAGATGTCGCGCCAACGACAATATCGGCTCGTCCTTGTGCTATGGCTTCCCAAGAACCATTGAAGACCTCCATATTGATCTGCAACTCAGCAAATTCAAACTCGCGATAAAAATCTTCCACTAAAGGTTTGAGCTTCTCTAACTTCACCACGTTATCTAAGGTCAGCTTTAACGTGCTCTTCCATCCCTGAGCCGCTCGGCGTGTTTGTGCTTTCACCTCTTCCATTTGACGCAGCAAAGAGCGAGCCTCAGCCATAAAAAGTTCACCTGCTGGAGTTAACTCCACTTTCCTCGGTAAGCGTCGAAACAGCACCACATCTAAATCTTGCTCGACCTGCCTTACTCCATAACTGATGGCTGAAGGGACTTTATGTAGCACCTCAGCCGCAGCGGTAAAACTGCCTAAACGGGCAACCGTATCCAGCATTTCCAGAGAGGCTTTAGAGAACATGATTTAACCTTTCAAAAAATTTGATTGATAACCAACAATTTTAGCGTTTTATTTTCTTAAAATCGAAAAATAGAATAATAAGGTAAATAAATCAGGGTTGGCGCCAACTGATGTTGATTAAAAAATGATTAAATAATTTGACTGGTTGAATCATGAAAATATCAAAACTACAGCTCATTTATCTGGCAGCATTATCGATGCTTGGCTTCGTTGCTACCGATATGTATCTGCCAGCATTCAAAGCGATGGAAATCGACTTTGCAACAGGCCCTGAGCAAATAGCGCTCTCTTTAACGGTATTCCTAGTTGGTATGGCGGTTGGCCAGCTAATGTGGGGATTGGCATCCGATAAATTTGGCCACCGCAATACACTCGCGGCCGGGTTAGTGCTGTTTACTATCGCGTCATTCGGTTTGGCTTTCTGTGACCAAGTATGGCAACTACTGACACTGCGCTTTATCCAAGCTATCGGTGTATGTGCACCAGCAGTGATCTGGCAAGCTATGGTCATTAAACGCTACTCAAGCAGCAGTCAGCAAATTTTCGCAACGATCATGCCGTTAGTCGCGCTATCACCAGCGCTAGCACCTCAATTAGGGGTAGTATTGGCAGATAACTTCGGCTGGCACAGTATCTTTATTACGCTAACACTAGTTGGTGTCTTCTTGGTCTTTGCGACAATGGCCCAAAAAGACGAGAAAGCAGAAATCAAACAAACCAGTATTTCTGCCGACATCAAAGCGCTGCTGAGTTCTAAAAAATACCTTGGCAACGTATTTATGTTTGCGACGGCTTCGGCTGCATTCTTTGCTTACCTAACTGGTATGCCAGAAATCATGGCGCAACTAGGCTATGAAGCAAAAGATATTGGTTTGAGCTTTATCCCACAAACTATCGCGTTTATGGCTGGTGGTTACTTGGGTAAAGTCGGCGTTCGTAAATTTGGTGATGAAAAAGTTCTACGTCAATTGATTGGACTATTTAGTGTCGCGGCAATAATGATATTCATTGCCTCACAATGGGAACTGTCTTCTATCTGGCCAATTCTAGCGCCTTTCTGTTTAATTGCGGTAGCCAATGGTGCGCTATACCCAATCGTAGTAAACCGCGCGTTGGCAAGTGCTAAGCAAAGCCCTGCAACAGCTGCAGGCCTGCAAAACAGCTTACAAATTACTGTGAGCAGTCTATCAAGCGCATTAGTTGCTGCAATGGCAAGCCAAGCTCAAATGGTAACGGGCGTTGCAATCATCATCTGTATGGGTGGTCTTTGGATGGGTTACATCTTATCTAACCGTGAATTGTCTCAGCACTTCACGACTCCAGACAATGCTCGTGTAGTGAGTGAAGACGAACTTTAATTGTTCAGATAATAAAAAAGAGCCGCGTAATGCGGCTCTTTTTGTTTATAAGCTTTTCAACCCCCACTTCTTGGCAGTCAGCTTGAAAAAGCCTTGGGTCTTTTTCAGCTCAACCCAATGGTTGATGTAATTAATCCATACTTGATCGTCTTGCGGCAACAGCATCGCAATTGGTGTCGGTTTACGCGGAGCGGTCACTGGTACTATCGCCAGTTGTTTAAACTTGTCCACCAACGTCGCTGCTTCCACATTGGACGTCACCGATACATCGGCCCTGCGAGCTAGTAATTCTTGGAAGTCGCGCGCTGGCGCTTCAATCACAATGTGTTGAGCCAGCGGGAAAAACTCTTTCACCATTTTTTCTTGCACCGTTCCTAGTGTCGCCGCGACTTTCACATCAGGCGTATTAAAATCTGCCCAATCAGAGAATTTGGCGAGATCTTTCTTTTGCACAACAGGTACAAAGGCAAGGTAGAAATACGGTTGGCTGTATCCAGCGACTTTCGCGCGCGACATATTCAGGGACGCGCTGCCAGTAATATCGTATTTGTTGGCGGTAATGCCATTGACTAGCGTCTTCCAATCCGTGGCTACATACTCTACTTTTACACCGAGATCTTTAGCAAGCTCTGTCGTTACGTCGATATCAAAGCCACGATAACTGTTGGTTGCAGGGTCTTTCATCGTCATCGGATTCCAATCTCCCGTCGTTCCAACACGGAGTACACCACTGTCTAAAATGGATTGAAGACGGCTTTCAGCATGAGCAATTTGAGTTGCAGCAAGTAAACACATTCCTAGCGCTAGTAAAATCTTTTTCATTTTTATTCCCTTAAAAATAATGACCTTATGCGGTTTAATGATTAACCTTTATTAAAGCTCTATTGATAACATAGCAGCAACAATGGAAGTTTTTTAGTTAATTCAGGGAGTAAATGTGACCTTTCGAACTCTATGGCTGATTTCGCTGCTGTTGCTCACAGGTTGCTCAGATTATCAATGGGGCTGGTATGTGCTCGATCCCTCCACGGAGCAAGGACTCACCAATCTGAAGTTTTTAATCGCCGGATTTAGTGACACCATCCAAGTATCACTCCTCAGTATGTTATTTGCGATGACCTTAGGTTTAATCATCGCCCTACCGGCTCTGTCGAACTCTCCCTACTTGAAGTGGATCAACCGCATTTATGTCGAGGTAGTCCGTTCAGTGCCTGTTTTAGTCTTACTACTTTGGGTGTATTACGGCATGCCAACGCTGTTGGATGTCTCACTCAATCACTTTTGGGCGGGTGTTATTGCCCTGACCATTGCTGAGAGTGCGTTTATGGCGGAGGTGTTTCGCGGCGGAATCCAAGCCATCAGTCGTGGCCAGCATGAAGCGGCTGAATCTTTGGGCTTAAGCTATTGGCAAAAGATGCGCTTGGTAATTCTTCCCCAAGCGTTTCGACAAATTCTCCCACCATTGGGCAATCAATTTGTCTACATCCTCAAGATGAGCTCTTTAGTCAGTGTGATTGGTTTAAGCGATCTCACTCGCCGTGCCAATGAGCTAGTGGTGAATGAGTACTTACCCCTAGAGATTTATACCTTCCTCGTTTTGGAGTACTTGTTGCTCATTCTATTCGTATCCCAAGCCGTTCGTTGGCTCGAAAAACGCATCGCCATTCCCAGTTACTAACGATGAAGCCTTTAGCTAGAAACAACAAAGCCGCTCTTGTTGAGCGGCTTTGACAATATAGCGACAGAGTGCAGGTACTGCTTATTTCTGTTTTACAGGGCGTTGCCAGCCATTAATTTTGCGCTCTTTGACGCGAGTAATCACTAACTCGCCTTCTTCAACATCTTTTGTCAGCGTCGTGCCTGCACCGATGGTTGCGCCATCAGCGATAGTGACAGGCGCCACTAACTGGCTATCAGAACCAACAAAGACATCATTACCGATGATGGTTTTAAACTTGTTCGCACCATCGTAGTTACAAGTAATCGTACCGGCACCGATGTTCGTACGTTGACCGATTTCAGCATCACCAAGGTAAGTTAGATGGTTCGCTTTTGAGCCTTCTCCGATACGCGCATTTTTCACTTCTACGAAGTTACCCACATGGGAATCGTTACGCATCTCAGCACCAGGACGAAGGCGAGTAAATGGACCAACGGTACATTCTTCACCAACCGTTGCACCTTCAATCACACTGTAAGGGCGAACGATGGTGTTGTCGTCGATTTCGCAATCCTTCAGTACACAGCCAGCACCGATAACCACGTTATCACCGAGTGATACTTTACCTTCGATGATAACATTCACGTCGATTTCACAGTCCATACCGCACTGCAACTCACCACGCAAATCAAAGCGTGCTGGGTCGCGTAGCATCACACCTTGCTCTAGTAGCTTCTGAGCTTGCATTGATTGGAAGGCACGCTCTAGACGAGCCAGTTGAGCACGGTCGTTGACCCCTTCCACCTCAATGGCATTGACTGGGTGTACAGCTTCAACGGCGCGACCTTCATCGTGTGCGGCTGCAATAACGTCAGTTAGGTAGTACTCGCCTTGCGCGTTGTTGTTGTTTAAGCCAGACAACCAACGCTTAAGATCCCCACCAGTCGCAACCATCACGCCCGTGTTGATCTCTTTAATTTGTTTTTGTTCTTCCGTTGCGTCTTTTTGCTCAACAATCGCAACAACAGGACCATTTTTACGAATAATACGACCATAACCTGTTGGGTTATCAAGCATCACTGTAAGCAGTGCAATACCACCAGTTGGTTGAGCATCCAACAAGTTCTCGATGGTTTCAGCTGAGATTAATGGCACATCACCATAAAGCACGAGGATTTTCTCATCGTCTTCGAAGCGAGGAGATGCTTGGTCAACTGCATGGCCAGTCCCCAACTGATCCGCTTGCAGCACCCAGTTTACTGGCTCTTCAGCAAGAGTGGTTTGCATTTGATCACCACCGTGACCAAATACTAAGTGAATATTTTGTGCACCAAGACCAGTACATGTATCAATCACATGTTTTGCCATTGGCTTCCCTGCCAAAGTGTGTAGCACTTTAGGCATGTTCGAATGCATACGGGTACCTTTACCCGCAGCAAGAATCACAGCACTGAATTTCATTGATAACCTATTGACGTTTTATGTTAATTGGCCGTTATTTTAAACAGCTCTTTTAAAATAGTTAATGGAGTAAGGTAAATTTCCAACTAAAATTAATCAAAAAGGCGACCATTTGGCCGCCTTTTGTCATGCAACGTTGCTAATTGAGCTTAGCGACGCTTTTTTGTCAGCTCGATAACTCGTAGCTGAGCAATGGCTTTAGCCAGTTCACTGGCCGCTTGTGCGAAGTCCATGTCACCATGCTGATTCTGGATTTGCTCCTCAGCTCGGCGCTTGGCTTCTTCTGCCTTCGCTGCGTCTAGCTCTTCACCACGGATAGCGGTATCAGCCAGTACAGTCGCTGTACCAGGCTGAATCTCTACCATACCACCAGAAACATAAATGATTTCTTCGTGGCCGTGCTGTTTCACAATACGCACCATACCAGGCTTGATAGCGGTCAGCAGCGGTGTGTGACCATGGAAAATACCAAGTTCACCTTCGCTACCGGTCACCTGAAACGTTTCAACACGACCAGAGAAGATTTTCTTCTCAGCGCTTACTACGTCTAGGTGAAAGGTTATTGCTGCCATATCGCCTCCTAGTTAGCCTTATAGCTTCTTCGCATTCTCAATAGCATCGTCGATGCTACCGCAGTACATGAATGCCTGCTCAGGAATGTCGTCGTATTCACCAGCTAGTAGACCTTTGAAGCCACGTAGAGTCTCTTTTAGAGGTACGTAAATACCAGGGTCACCTGTAAATACTTCTGCTACGTGGTAAGGCTGAGTTAGGAAACGCTCAATCTTACGTGCACGAGATACAACTTGCTTATCTTCTTCAGATAGCTCGTCCATACCTAGGATAGCAATGATGTCTTTCAGCTCTTTGTAGCGCTGAAGTGTCTGCTGAACGCCACGAGCAACTTCGTAGTGATCTTGACCAACTACTAGTGGATCAAGCATACGAGATGTTGAATCTAGTGGGTCGATCGCAGGGTATAGACCCATTGCAGCGATGTTACGGTTAAGTACAACCGTTGCATCCAAGTGCGCGAACGTGGTTGCTGGAGACGGGTCAGTCAAGTCATCCGCAGGTACGTATACCGCCTGTACAGACGTGATAGAACCTGATTTCGTTGACGTGATACGCTCCTGAAGTACACCCATCTCTTCTGCAAGAGTTGGCTGGTAACCTACCGCAGAAGGCATACGACCTAGCAGTGCCGATACCTCTGTACCTGCAAGTGTGTAACGGTAGATGTTATCAATGAACAGTAGTACGTCACGACCTTCGTCACGGAAACGTTCTGCCATTGTTAGACCAGTCAGTGCAACACGTAGACGGTTACCTGGTGGCTCGTTCATCTGACCGTAAACCATCGCTACTTTCGATTCTTCAGGCTTCTCAACGTTTACAACGCCCGCTTCCTGCATCTCGTAGTAGAAATCGTTACCTTCACGAGTACGCTCACCAACACCCGCAAATACGGATAGACCTGAGTGCTGTAGTGCGATGTTGTTGATAAGTTCCATCATGTTAACGGTCTTACCTACACCTGCACCACCGAATAGACCGATTTTACCACCCTTAGCGAATGGACAAATTAGGTCGATTACTTTAACGCCCGTTTCTAGAAGTGCGATCTCGTTTGATTGTTCTTCGTAGCTTGGTGCGCTGCGGTGGATAGAGTAAACCTCTTCCGCGCCCACTTCACCACGCTCATCAATCGCGTCACCTAGGACGTTCATGATACGACCTAGAGTTTTAGTACCGACTGGTACTGAAATTGGAGCGCCAGTGTTAACCACTTCAACTCCACGACGTAAACCATCAGAGCTACCCATTACGATACAACGAACTACGCCACCGCCTAGCTGTTGTTGAACTTCAAGAACTAGACGCTCTTTTGAGTCCGTTACGTTTAGAGCGTCATATACACTAGGTACATTGCTCTGTGGGAACTCTACGTCGACTACCGCACCGATGATCTGTACGATCTTACCTGTAGCCATCGTTAATCCTCTAAACTATTTCGTTTTACCTAAGCTTAAACCGCAGCAGCACCACCAACGATTTCCGATAGTTCTTGTGTGATCGCAGCCTGACGGGCTTTGTTGTACACAAGTTCCAAATCGTCAATCAAGTTGGTTGCGTTATCCGTTGCAGCCTTCATCGCAATCATTCGAGCCGCTTGTTCACAAGCAAGGTTCTCAACCACACCTTGGTATACCTGAGACTCTACGTAACGCACTAGTAGCGTATCCAGTAGAGGTTTTGGCTCAGGCTCATAGATGTAGTCCCATGAGTGCTCACGCTGCATCTCTTCGCTGTCCGATTTAGGCAAAGGTAGCAATTGATCGATCGTTGGTTGCTGAACCATAGTATTAACAAACTTGTTGAATACTACGTATAGACGGTCCAGCTCACCTTCATCGTATTTCTTCAGCATTACGCCAACAGAACCGATTAGGTCTTCTAAGCTTGGGTTATCACCCAGGCCAGAAACCTGTGCCGCAACTTTTGCGCCACCATGTTTAAAGAAAGCTGTTGCTTTTGAGCCAACAACGGCAAGCTCAATCTCAGCACCTTTCTCTCTCCATGCTTGCATGTCTGTAACGGCTTTTTTGAACACGTTAATGTTCAAACCACCACACAGACCACGGTCTGTCGAAACGATGATGTAACCAACACGTTTAGCTTCACGCTCTTCTAGGTACGGATGACGGTACTCTAGGTTTGCGTTAGCCACATGACCGATCACTTTACGCATTGTTTCAGCGTATGGACGAGAAGCTTCCATTGCATCTTGAGAACGACGCATTTTTGAAGCTGCTACCATTTCCATCGCTTTCGTAATTTTCTGCGTGCTTTTAACACTACCGATTTTATTACGTATCTCTTTTGCGCCGGCCATCGTTACTCTCCGTTAGTTGGTGGCAGAAACTGCCACCGACCTAATTACCAAGTTTGGGTTGCTTTGAAGTCGTCAGTCAGTTTCTTCAACTGAGCTTCGATTTCATCGTTGTAAGCGCCAGACTTGTCGATCTCAGCTGCTAGTTCAGCGTATTGACCGCGAGCGTACGATAGTAGAGCCGCCTCGAAATCTAGAACTTTGTTAAGTTCTACATCATCAAGGTAACCGCGCTCTGCCGCGAAGATAGTTAGAGCTTGGTCAAATACAGACATTGGAGCGTACTGCTTCTGCTTCATTAGTTCTGTTACTTTTTGACCATGGTCTAGCTGTTTCTTCGTTGCTTCATCAAGGTCAGAAGAGAACTGAGCAAATGCAGCTAGTTCGCGGTACGCAGCTAGTGCTGTACGGATACCACCTGATAGTTTCTTGATGATTTTCGTCTGAGCTGAACCACCTACACGAGATACTGAGATACCTGGGTCAACAGCTGGACGAACACCGGCGTTGAATAGCTCAGTTTGTAGGAAGATCTGACCATCGGTAATCGAGATTACGTTAGTCGGTACGAATGCTGAAACGTCACCTGCTTGAGTTTCGATGATAGGAAGAGCAGTCAATGAACCAGTCTTACCTTTCACTTCACCGTTAGTGAAACGTTCTACGTACTCTTCGTTTACACGAGCTGCACGCTCTAGTAGACGCGAGTGTAAGTAGAATACGTCACCTGGGAATGCCTCACGGCCTGGTGGACGTTTAAGTAGTAGAGAGATCTGACGGTAAGCTACCGCTTGCTTAGATAGGTCATCGTAAACAATCAGTGCGTCTTCACCGCGATCGCGGAAGTATTCACCCATCGCACAACCTGCGTATGGCGCTAGGTATTGCAGCGCTGCAGATTCAGAAGCTGATGCAACTACAACGATAGTGTTTTGTAGTGCGCCGTGCTCTTCTAGTTTGCGAACTACGTTAGCGATAGTCGATGCTTTCTGACCAATTGCTACGTAGATAGAGAAAATACCAGAGTCTTTCTGGTTGATGATCGCGTCGATCGCCAATGCTGTTTTACCAATCTGACGGTCACCGATGATAAGCTCACGCTGACCACGACCGATTGGGATCATTGAGTCAACTGACTTATAACCAGTTTGCACAGGTTGGTCTACCGATTTACGGTCGATTACACCTGGTGCGATCACTTCTACAGGCGAAGTCATTTTCGCTTCGATTGGACCTTTACCATCGATAGGCTCACCCAGCGTGTTTACTACGCGGCCTAGTAGTTCTGGACCAACTGGCACTTCAAGAATGCGGCCAGTACCTGTAACTTTCATGCCTTCCTTAAGGTCAGCATATGGGCCCATTACAACCGCACCAACCGAGTCACGCTCAAGGTTAAGTGCCAGTGCATAACGGCCACCCGGTAATTCAATCATTTCACCTTGCATCACGTCCGCTAGGCCGTGGATGCGGATGATACCATCGCTTACCGATACGATAGTACCCTCGTTGCGAGCTTCACTAACAACTTCGAAAGATTCGATACGTTGTTTGATTAGATCGCTAATTTCCGTGGAATTAAGTTGCATGCTCCAATCCCCATTAAGACTGCAATGCATCGCTCAGGCGGTTCAAACGACCACGCGCTGAGTCATCGATGACTAGGTCTCCGGCTCGAATAATAACCCCACCAAGTAGGGTCTCATCTACACTGCAATTCAGCTTCACTTTGCGTTCAAGACGCTTTTCAAGTTTGCTGCCAATGTTTGCAAGTTGCTCATCAGAAAGTTCTGTAGCTGAAATGACTTCAACATCGATTTCTTTCTCATGCTCTTTCTTCAGAGTGTAAAACTCTGTGCAAACATCAGGAAGGGCCGCTAAACGACCATTCTCAGCCATCACCTTCAAAAGGTTTTGACCGTGCGTATCAACTTGTTCGCCGCAAACTGCAACAAAAATCTCTGCCATTTTATCAGCAGAAACCGAACCGGTTAGAAGTTCGTTCATTTGTTCGTTTTTGGCCACTTCAGCAGCAAAAGATAACATTTGGCCCCATTGGTCCAACTGGTCTTTCTCTAAAGCAAAGTCGAAGGCTGCTTTAGCATAGGGGCGTGCGATAGTAGTCAAATCAGACATATGCGCCCCCAGACTTAAAGTTTTGCAGTAATGTTGTCGAGAATATCTTTTTGCGCATCTTTATCGATAGAACGCTCAAGGATTTTCTCAGCACCAGCTACAGCCAGAGTAGCAACTTGTTTGCGCAGGTCATCGCGCGCACGATTGCGTTCAGCTTCAAGTTCTGCTTCTGCTTGCGCTAGGATTTTCTGGCGTTCTGCCTGAGCTTCCTCGCGAGCTTCATCAAGAATTTGAGACTTGCGCTTGTTCGCTTGTTCGATGATCTCAGTTGCTGTGCGCTTCGCTTCTTTCAATTGATCAGAAGCGTTGGCTTGTGCTAGATCCAAGTCTTTCGCAGCACGTTCTGCTGCTTGAAGGCCATCAGCAATTTTCTTCTGACGCTCTTCGATCGCTTTCATCAATGGTGGCCATACATACTTCATGCAGAACCACACAAATAGTGCAAACGAGATTGCTTGACCTAGCAGAGTTGCGTTTATGTTCACAACAGCTACCCCTCTATTTGGACTTAGTGTTAATCAGTGACAAGCGCTAATCGCTCGTCCCGAGTTAAAGGTGATTAACCTAGTTGACCAACGAATGGGTTTGCGAAAGTGAATAGTAGCGCGATTACGATACCGATCATTGGAACCGCATCAAGTAGACCCGCGATGATGAACATCTTAACTTGTAGCATAGGAGCCATTTCTGGTTGACGTGCAGCACCTTCTAGGAATTTACCACCTAGCAGTGCGAAACCAATCGCTGTACCAAGAGAAGCAAGACCGACGATAATACCTACGGCGATTGCAGAAAAGCTCAGTAAAGTTTCCATTACTATCTCCAATTTATAGTTGTTGGCTTAGTGCCCAAATAAAAAGCTTTAAAAAAATTAATGATCAGGATCTTCGTGTGCCATTGACAGGTAAACAATTGTCAACATCATGAATACGAAGGCTTGAATCGTAATAACCAAGATATGGAAGATTGCCCACGGTAGTGAACCCATCCATTGTAAGTACCATGGTAGCATTGCCGCACAAAGAATGAATACAACCTCACCCGCGAACATGTTACCGAATAGACGCATACCAAGTGATAGAGGTTTCGCCAGTAGCGATACCACTTCAATCAGTAGGTTAAACGGAATCATAAGTGGGTGATTGAATGGATGTAGTGCAAGTTCTTTTGCGAATCCACCTAGACCTTTCACTTTGATGCTGTAGTAAATCATCAATGCAAAAACGCCTAGAGCCATAGCCATGGTGATATTCACATCAGCAGACGGTACAACCTTAAGGTAAGGGATACCTAGCCAATGTTCTGCTGGGTACGGTAAGAAGTCGATAGGAACTAAGTCCATCACGTTCATCAAAAATACCCAACAAAAGATAGTCAGTGCTAAAGGCGCGATCAGTGGGTTGCGTCCATGGAACGTGTCTTTGACGTTATCGGCGACAAATTCAACGATCATTTCTACAGCACACTGAAGCTTACCCGGTACACCCGCTGTTGTTCTCTTCGCTACTTTGTAAAAAATTCCGAGGAAGATTAAACCAGTAAACCAAGAAAAAAACAGGCTATCGATATGTACGTTCCAGAAACTTGTCTCCGACCCTACTAAACCCAACTTATACAGCGATAGGTTAGAAAGGTGGTGGGCAATGTAACCGGACGATGTTAGCGCTTCACCTGGCGCAGCCATAACTCATCCTATTTTTTGTTGTTAATGAATAGCACTGGTGCACAGATATTAATACCTAGTACCAGCAAATAGGTTAGTTTGAGGGGAACAAGTTCCACCTGCATATACATGTAGGCAACATAGAACAGTGCAACCGTGATGAGAATTTTCAGTACTTCACCCGTATAGAAGGAAGCCGCGATGCGCTTGGCAGCGCGAGCCCCACTAAACATGAAAGCACACAGCGCGAATACTGCATTGGCAACAACAAAAATGCCTCCGCCAATCAGCGCTGAAAATCCCCAGTCAGGATTTATGGCTACCGCCATTCCTGCTGCCACAAAAATAACCGCGCCAGACTGGATCATTAACAATTGCCTTGCGAGCTCTCGTCCTGGTCTAGCTAACGCAGCTACCATGTATTCGTACCTCTAGTAATATCCACTTCGCACTAAACTCTCTGTGCTGGGAAATTGGCGAAAATTATACGTTCAGTTCAACGTAAAGCAATTCGATTGCATCAAAAACTTACAGTTTTGTTTACAAAACGACAACTTTCGCACAAAATTCGATTAATTAGATTAATTGACCTAAATCAATTATCTCATCTAGGCCTCAAGCTTGGCAATTAGTTGGTCCAATTTGTGAGGCTCATCAAGACTTATCGTCAATTTCGCTTTTCCGTTTGCAGAACGGGTCAGAGAAACTTTTGCATCAAGCAGCTGACTCAATTTATGCGACATTTGCTCAGCTTCGGTATCTTCTTGTTGCCCTTTTTGCTCATTTTGTGGGGCTAAGCACTTTTTTACTAACTGTTCGGTTTGACGAACAGTCATTTGCTTTTTCGCGACTTGTTGAGCAACCTCAACCTGCTGTTCACCCTGCAAGGCCAATAGCGCTCGCGCATGACCCATTTCTAGCAATTTATCCGCAACCAAGCTTTTCACATCGGACTCAAGCTGGTTTAAACGTAACAAGTTACTGACCGTCGTTCTCGACTTACCAATCACTTCTGCGACTTGTTGATGCGTAAGCGTAAATTCGTCTTGTAAGCGCTCAAGCGCTTGTGCTTCTTCAATCACATTCAAGTCTTCACGTTGAATGTTCTCAATCAACGCCATGGCAATCGCCGCGCGATCTTCGACTTTCTTCACCAAACACGGCACGCGTTTTAAACCAGCCTGCCTTGCCGCACGCCAGCGGCGCTCACCTGCGATGATCTCAAACTGGCCGTTTTCAACCTGGCGAACCACAATTGGCTGAATAATGCCTTGTGACTGAATCGAAGCCGCTAATTCTTCTAGCGCTTCAGGCGCCATATCTTTACGCGGTTGGTATACGCCCGGTTGCAATTGACCAATCGCTAAGTCGGTTAACTCACCGTCTGCCGATAATTCTTGGCTATGCGATGCAATATGCTGTTTTTCACGAGCAAACGAACTGGTCGACAATAACGCATCCAGTCCTTTTCCGAGACCACGCTTAGACATGGGATTGAATTCCTTAGGTTAGAGTTAAACTGGGATTTCTTCGCGGCGGAGCATTTCGCCCGCTAGAGCAAGATACGCTTTGGCCCCTGCAGAGTACTTATCGTAGTACATCGCTGGTTTACCGTGACTTGGAGCTTCAGCCAAACGCACATTACGCGGAATGACGGTACGGTAAACTTTATTGCCAAAGTGTTTTTTAAGTTGATCGGACACTTCATTCGATAGGCGGTTGCGCGGGTCGTACATAGTACGCAGTAAACCTTCGATTTTGAGGTTTTCATTAACCACAGCCGCTAACTTGCTGATTGTGTCCATAAGAGCAGTTAAACCTTCTAACGCAAAGTATTCACATTGCATCGGCACCAGCACAGAATCAGCTGCCGCCATCGCATTGATTGTAAGAAGGTTTAGAGAAGGAGGACAATCAATAAAGATGAAATCATAGTTATCGCGAACTGACGACAATGCATTTTTTAAACGCACTTCGCGAGCGAACACTTCCATCAATTTGATCTCTGCCGCGGTTACGTCACCGTTCGCCGCGATCAAATCATACTTCCCTGTGGTTTGGGTACATACGACTTGATCGAACGGTGTATCTTCGACCAAAAGATCGTATGCGGTGGCATCGACCATATACTTATCCACGCCACTGGCCATCGTAGCATTGCCTTGCGGGTCGAGATCGATCACCAAAACCTTGCGCTTTGTTGCCGCCATCGAAGCCGCTAAGTTAATGCACGTTGTTGTTTTGCCGACCCCACCTTTCTGGTTGGCGATTGCTACAATTTTACCCACGATTACCTCGCTAATTTTCCTTGCGCGATAAGATTACTAGATGACGATCACCTTCCAACTCAGGAACAGCTAAAGATATGATCTCTGTCACACTGCACCATTCAGGAAGCTGATCCATTTCATCTTTAGGGTGCTGTCCTTTCAACGCTAGAAACACCCCATGCTCTTGTTTCGGCAAATGGTGGCACCATTCCACCATGTCTGTCATTGAAGCAAAAGCTCGACTCAAAACGCCATCAAATTTTTCTTCAGGTTGGAATTCTTCTACGCGACTTTGAATTGGTGTCACGTTTTTCAGCCCTAATGTGTGCACGACTTGCTTGATAAAACGGATGCGTTTGCCAAGACTGTCGAGCAAGAAGAAGGTCTTCTCAGGGTTCATGATTGCCAAAGGTATGCCCGGTAAGCCCGGACCAGTACCAACATCAATAAAGCGCTCACCGGGCAGGTGTGTGCTCACCACGATGCTATCAAGAATATGTTTCACTAACATATCAAGCGGATCGCGCACCGACGTTAAGTTGTACGCTTTGTTCCACTTGTCGAGCAGTTCGACGTAACCGACCAATTGCTCTCTTTGTTGCTCTGACACTTCTAAATCGGTTTTCGCGATCAGTGAATCCAGTTTTGTTCGCAATGCGCTCATTTTATTCTTCCTCACCTTTCTTCAGCAAACCATGCTTTTTCAAGTGAACAAGAAGAATAGAGATTGCTGCAGGCGTAATACCAGAAATGCGCGATGCAATACCGATGCTCTCTGGTTTGGCCTCACTCAATTTAGCAACGACTTCGTTTGATAAACCTTTTACATCGCGGTAATCCAAATCAGCAGGTAACTTGGTATTTTCGTGACGCAATGATTTTTCGATCTCTTCCTGCTGACGCTTGATGTAACCATCGTATTTTACTTGAATTTCAACTTGCTCCGCCGCTTGCTGATCTTCAAGTGCAGGAGCAAACGCTTCAAGTTGCGTCAGTTGCGAATAAGTGATCTCTGGACGACGCAGAAGATCCTCACCACTCGCTTCACGTGCCATTGGGGTTTTCAGCAGCTTGTTCAGCTCATCAACGCCTTCTGATTTCGGATTCATCCACGTTGATTTCAAACGCTGACGTTCCGTTTCCATGTTATTGAGTTTCTCGTTAAAGCGAGCCCAACGAACATCGTCAATCAAGCCTAACTCGCGTGCTTTTTCCGTTAAACGTAAATCGGCGTTATCTTCACGTAGCAACAAGCGGTATTCCGCACGAGAAGTGAACATGCGGTACGGTTCTTTGGTACCCATGGTCGATAAATCATCAATCAATACGCCCATGTAAGCTTGGTCACGACGTGGGCTCCAGCCTTCTTTATCTTGGCTGTACAAGCTTGCGTTTAGACCCGCCATCAAGCCTTGCGCTGCAGCTTCTTCGTAGCCAGTCGTACCATTAATCTGACCGGCAAAGAACAGACCATGAATAAACTTGGTTTCGTACGTTTGCTTCAAATCACGTGGATCGAAGAAATCGTATTCAATCGCATAACCAGGACGAACGATATGCGCATTTTCAAAGCCTTTCATTGAGCGAACGATTTGTACTTGCACATCAAATGGCAAGCTAGTCGAGATACCGTTAGGGTATAGCTCGTGCGTCGTTAAACCTTCTGGCTCAATGAAGATTTGGTGGCTATTTTTATCCGCAAAACGCATCACTTTGTCTTCAATCGACGGGCAGTAACGCGGACCAATGCCTTCAATCACACCTGCGTACATCGGACTGCGATCCAAGTTGCTACGGATCACATCGTGCGTTTGCTCATTGGTGTGCGTAATAAAACATGGGATCTGACGCGGGTGTTGTTCGCGTTTACCCATGAATGAAAATACAGGGGTAGGGTTATCACCGTGCTGAGCTTCAAGCATTGAAAAATCAACAGTGCGAGCATCAATGCGCGGTGGGGTACCCGTTTTTAAACGATCCACACGGAATGGCAGTTCACGTAATCGATCCGCTAATGCGATCGACGGTGGATCCCCTGCACGTCCGCCTGAAGAGCTCTCCATGCCAATGTGGATCTTACCACCAAGGAACGTACCTACCGTTAGTACGACGGCTTTCGCATGGAAGCGAAGTCCCATTTGAGTCACCACGCCAACCGCGCGGTCTTGCTCAACAATCAGATCATCCACTGACTGCTGGAACAGCGTTAAGTTAGGTGCATTTTCTAATGCGTTACGGACATACGCTTTGTACAGAGCACGATCCGCTTGAGCTCGAGTCGCTCGAACTGCAGGACCTTTGGAAGCATTTAGTGTACGGAATTGAATACCTGCATGGTCGATGGCTTCAGCCATCAAACCGCCCATAGCATCCACTTCTTTTACTAAGTGACCTTTACCAATACCACCAATCGCCGGGTTACAAGACATCTGGCCTAATGTATCGATGTTATGGGTAAGGAGAAGCGTTTTTTGTCCTGTGCGTGCAGATGCGAGCGCGGCTTCCGTTCCTGCGTGTCCGCCACCGACAACAATGACGTCAAAGTTTTCGTGATAAAGCATGAACTGACCTCAGGTATTCAAAGGGATTTAATGGACAGATAAAGGAGCAGTATTTTACCTGCTTTATGCCACAGAGAAAAACGTTTTCTCGTTTTATCCGTTTTAAGCTTCAAGATAAATATATATAAGATCTATATATATGATCTTTTATTAGATCTACTATTAGGATCGACCGTTTCTGTGGATAACCTAAAAATGATCAACAAGATCATGGATCTTCTTTGGATCATATCTTGTGATCATGATTGGATCAGATCGAGGATTACCTGGGATCAAAAGTGGTAGTTATACACAGGGGGTAAAATTTATCAAAGTTGTTATTGGGATAACTAAAGGAAAATCACTGGATCTTATCGTAGTTATCCACAGCTCGTTTGGTTGGTTTTTGAGCAGTTAAACAAAATAATTTGACGGGAGTTATTCACATTGGGGAAAACAGAGCCGAATTTCGACTCTGTTGAAGGGAAAGCGGGGAGCTTAAAAGCGTTCGATATTCTCTTTTAACCATGCCTCAGCGGCGTCTTCGGGTACTGCATGGCTCAGTACATCAATCTTAAGACAATCAGCGAGCGGTGTGGCACCAATGTCCTCTAGTAAATCATAAGCGTGTTGACCAGCGGCGCAGAACGTATCATAGCTTGAATCACCAATCGCAATCACTGCGAACTTTACGTCGGTCATTTTCGGCGGGGTATTTTGTAATGCCGCGATAAAAGGTTGAATATTATCAGGGTACTCACCAGCCCCATGGGTTGAGGTGATCACCAACCACGTTCCTTGATTTTCGATCTCATCGAGGGACGGCTGGTTGTGGATCGTTGTTTCAAATCCATTCTCGTTGAGTAGATCACTCAGGTGATCCCCTACGTATTCTGCGCCACCTAGCGTGCTGCCTGTAATAATGTGGATCATACTTCTTCCTTATTGAATGCGACGGCTAAAGCTCATGGATGGCTTGCCGTACAAAAAGAAACGCGGTGTGAGTTAAGCTCAGCACCGCGCGTTCGATTATTTACTTCCCGATACAGAATGAAGAGAAGATTCGGCCCAGTAAGTCGTCAGAACTGAACTCTCCGGTAATCTCGTTGAGATGCTGTTGGGTGATGCGCAGCTCTTCTGCCAGTATCTCACCAGCCATATAGCCTTCAAGCTGTTCCTGGCCTATTTGAAGGTGCTGTGCGGCGCGTTCCAACGCATCGAGGTGACGGCGACGAGCCATAAAGCCACCCTCACTGTTGCCTGAGAAGCCCATGCATTCTTTTAGGTGTTCACGCAGAGCTTCAACCCCTGCACCAGTTTTCGCTGACAAGCGGATGAGGGTAGGGTTATTGACGTGGCAGATCCCCATTTCTTCACCCGTTTGATCCGCTTTGTTTCGGATCACGGTTATGCCGATATTGTCGGGTAGGCGATCCACAAAGTCTGGCCAGATATCTTTCGGATCGGTGGCATCGGTTGTGGTGCCATCCACCATGAACAAGACGCGGTCTGCTTGAGCGATTTCATCCCACGCGCGCTCGATACCGATTTTCTCGACTTCGTCGGAGGCATCACGCAGACCTGCTGTATCAATGATGTGTAGTGGCATACCATCAATGTGGATATGCTCACGCAGGACGTCACGCGTGGTACCTGCGATGTCGGTTACGATTGCAGACTCTTTGCCTGATAGCGCGTTCAGTAGGCTTGATTTGCCCGCATTTGGACGGCCTGCAATCACGACTTTCATCCCTTCACGCATGATCGCGCCTTGGTTGGCTTCTTTACGCACCGCATCTAGGTTGTCGATGATGGCTTGTAGGTCACCAGCCACTTTACCGTCGGCCAAAAAGTCGATTTCTTCTTCTGGGAAGTCGATGGCTGCCTCAACATAGATACGCAAATGAATCAGCGACTCAACTAAGGTATTAATGCGCCCTGAAAAGGCGCCCTGTAAGGATTGCAACGCCGATTTTGCTGCTTCTTCAGAACTTGCATCAATGAGGTCTGCAATTGCTTCTGCTTGAGCGAGGTCGAGTTTATCGTTCAGGAACGCGCGTTCAGAGAACTCACCAGGGCGAGCAGCTCGAATACCATCAATACCTAGAATGCGCTTTATCAGCATATCCATCACGACGGGGCCGCCATGGCCCTGCAGCTCAAGTACGTCTTCACCTGTAAATGAGTGCGGGTTAGGGAAGTACAGAGCGATGCCCTGATCAAGCACAGTGCCATCTTCTGACTTAAACGGCAGGTACTCTGCATAGCGGGGCTTTAGTGTCTTACCCGTGACTTCTAACGCCACTTGGTTGGCTTTAGGGCCTGATACTCGAATAATACCGACACCGCCACGACCAGGCGCGGTCGCTTGAGCGACAATCGTATCTGTAGTCATAATTTTGCCTTTTGAGCTGGGCTCAAATTGAGCCATAACTTTAGTTAGCTGAATTGTAATCAGCCAAAAACAAAAAGGCGACCTTTTGGCCGCCTTTCTCAATCATTTCCTAAAAGGTTACTTGCTGTGTAAGCCTTTTTTCTCTAACCCTTTGTAGATAAGAGTTTGCTGGATAAGCGTTACGATGTTCGACACCAACCAGTACAGAACTAGGCCTGATGGGAAGAACAAGAAGAAGAAGGTAAACATAACCGGCATAAAGGTCATGATCTTCTGCTGCATTGGATCCGTTACTGTTGTCGGGCTCATCTTCTGGATTAGGAACATAGACGCACCCATCAATAGCGGCAGGATGTAGTAAGGGTCCTGCGCTGAAAGGTCATGAATCCAACCGAAGAATGGTGAGTGACGAAGCTCTACCGATTCCATTAGCGCCCAGTATAGTGCGATGAAAATAGGCATCTGTAGGATAAGAGGTAAACAGCCACCGAGTGGGTTTACTTTCTCTTTCTTGTACAGTTCCATCATTTCTTGGCTCATACGCTGACGGTCATCACCGATGCGCTCACGCATAGCTTGCAGCTTAGGCTGAAGCATACGCATTTTCGCCATAGACGTGTATTGCGCTTTTGTTAGTGGGTACATTGCACCACGAACGATGAAGGTCAGACAGATGATTGCCACACCCCAGTTACCAACAAAGCTCTGGATGAATGAAAGCAACATATGAAGAGGCTTCGCAATGAACCATAACCAGCCGTAGTCCACTACTAGGTCTAGGTTAGGTGCCACTTCTGCCATTTCATCTTGCAGTTTTGGACCAACCCAAAGTGTTGCTTCAAACTTAGCCTGATCGCCTGTTGCGATAGTTTTGTTTGGCATACGAACGCCGATGTCGCCTAGGTTGCCAATTACACGAGTGTATAGGTTAGTACCTGGTTCGTTACGTGGGATCCAAGCTGCGGCAAAGTAGTGCTGAATCATTGCTGCCCAACCTTGGCCATCGGCTAGGTTAAGAGACAGGTTGCGATCCTGCATATCATCAAAGCTGTACTTCTTGTAACGCGTATCTTCTGTTGAGTATGCGCCACCACGGTAAGTAGGCATTGTGATGCTACCACCATCGTCCATTAGGTTTTGACGTAGGTGAGCGTACATACCAAATGTTGCGTTGTTGCCTGAGTTGTTCACTACATCGTATTCAACATTAAGCGCGTAGCTGCCGCGTTTAAAGATGTAAGTTTTGGTGTATTCGATGCCGTTTGCAGTGAATGTCATCGGAACGCGAAGTTCATCTTGACCGTCAGCCATTGTGAAGCTGTCTGCACTTACGTTGTAGTGAGGGCGATTTGTGCTGCTCAAGTCGATACCTTGAGGACCCACTAGACCGCTTTGAGCGATAAATTGGTGACCTTGAGCGTCTTTAAGCAGAACAAAGGAATCTGATGAATCTAACTCAGCAGAGTATTCGTTAAGGTTGGCATGTACCACATCGCCACCAACGGTGTCGATCGACAGAGTTAAAACATCAGTCGTTACTGTGATAGTTTTTGCAGAAGCTTGCTGTTGACCAGGAACTGGGTCAAGTTCATCAGCAAAAGATGGTGCAGGTAGAGTGCTGCTTGATTGAGCCTGTTCAACTGCTTGAGGTTCTGGATTCTTTGCAACTTGCCATTGTTGAAACAGCAAAAAAGAAACCAGGGCCAAACCGATGAGCAGGATATTACGTTGAGAATCCATCGTTAGTTATCTCTGTCTTGTTTTTGGACTGGTGGAACGGGGTCATACCCCCCTTCATTCAAAGGGTGGCATTTTAATAGACGTTTGCCTGATAACCAACATCCTTTTACAAAACCGTGAGCTCTCAAAGCTTCTAGCGCGTAAGTGGAACAAGTTGGTGTGAACCGGCAACGAGGACCAATCAAAGGGCTGATAAACCAGCGATACAGATAAACGAGCCCAATGGCTATCCACGTGAAGGGCGAGACAGGCGTTGCCATAGCTTATCAAACAACTTAAAAATTTCCTCATTGCTTAAATCTTGCGCGCTTTTCTTCGCAATCACAACAAAATCTTTGTTTGGAAGCTGATGTTGATTGTTACGAAAGCTTTCACGAGCCAAACGCTTAAATCGGTTACGACCGACAGCCGTTTTGATTTGCTTTTTGGGAACCGCTAAACCTAATCGTGGGTGAGAAAGTTTGTTATTGCGAGCAATGATGGTGAAATGAGGCGAGCCAGCTCGATGAGCTTGCTGGAAGACGTTTTGATAATGCTCGGGAGTTAACAAACGTAACTCCCGATTAAACGCGTACGTGTTCAAAATAAACTAGCGATTATTTTGATAGGCGCGCACGGCCTTTTGCACGACGTGCGTTGATAACTTTACGACCGTTCTTAGTTGCCATGCGAGCACGGAAGCCGTGAGTACGCTTGCGCTTTAGAACTGTAGGTTGAAAAGTGCGTTTCATGATAATTACCTTTACTGATCAGTAGTTTTAGGTTCTTGTTAAACCCGGCGTGGGTATTTGCTTTCTTATATAAAGAAGCTCTTTATATAGAGAAGGACAACCGACGCCTCTCAACAAAGAGGCGGAATTGTAATCACACTCACATAATGTGTCAATGACTCAATGAGTACGAAATTCCGGCCGGGCGATTATACGTAGTGTGAGTAAAATCTCAAGGATCAATCGTTCCTGATGCTTGATCGTTACTCTATTCCTACTTGGTTAAGGAATTTTTTCAAACGAGGATCTTGTGGATTATCGAAGATATCCTGTGGAGAACCTTGCTCAACGATATTGCCTTCCGCCATGAAGATCACTCTATCAGCGACTTCTTTCGCGAATTGCATCTCGTGCGTCACCACCAGCATGGTTTGATGCTGATTAGCTAACTTCTTCATTAATGAGAGAACTTCACCGACCCATTCAGGATCCAGCGCAGAAGTTGGTTCGTCAAACAACAGCAGTTCTGGTTGCAGCGCCATCGCTCGGCCGATACCCACACGTTGTTGTTGGCCGCCAGACAATGCCGCTGGATAACTATCGCCTTTATCCCCAAGACCGATGTCATCCAGAATTTGTTGCGCTCGTTTGAGAGCATCGGCTTTTTTCCAACCTCGAACGGTCACTAGACCTTCGGCAATGTTCTGGCGCGCATTCATATGGGCAAACAGGGCATAGTTTTGGAACACAAAGCCAGTTCGACGACGCAGCGCTAATACTTCGGCTTTAGTGTGTTTTTGAGTATCAACGGAGATGTCATCTATCGTGATACGACCTTCATCTGCTTGTTCTAGAAAGTTCACCGTACGCAGCAAGGTTGATTTACCCGTACCACTTGAGCCGATAATCACGATGATCTCACCTTGCTTAATATCGAGGTCGATGCCTTTCAGCACTTCAGTCTCACCAAAACGTTTGTGAATATTTTCTAACTTAATCATCGTACGTACGCCTTATTCAGTTTTGCTTCTGCCCAGATTTGTACGCGAGTCAGAACCACCACCACACCCCAGTAAATAAGAGCAACCGCAAGGAAAGCCTCAAAGAAACGGAAGCTTGATGAGGCTTCCATCTGTGCTTTAGCCATGATTTCAGCCACACCAAGCGTAAAGGCGAGAGACGTTGACTTGATCATATCGATGAAATAGTTCATCAGTGAAGGCAGCGCCACACGCGTTGCTTGAGGCAAAATGACGCGGCGCATCGCCTGGGATGTCGTCATACCCACCGATAAGCTCGCTTCCATTTGGCTACGATCAATACCAATAATGGCGGCACGAATGCTTTCCGCCATATAAGCGGCAAAGTGCAGCGTTAAACCGATCACCGCTGCTGAGAAGGCATCAATACCCACCATCAATGGGAAAATTTGTGGTAAGCCGTAATAAAGCAGGAAAAGCTGAACTAGGAGAGGGGTGCCACGGAAGAAGCTGATGTACAGTTGGCTTAATTGATCCAGAACTGGCAGTTTAAATACGCGAATATTGGCTAAAATAACGGATAAAATCAGTGAAAACACCAATCCCCACGTCGCCATTTCCATGGTAGTGCCAAGATATTTCAGCAATATCGGCAGCAGTTCCAACATGTAATTAAAGTCAAATCCCATACGGCTTACCTAAAGGCTAGAGAAAAGAAAAGGTGGAAAACAAGTTCCACCTTTACGTAAGTTTATTTTAGTCCGAGAGTGATACCACTTTGCGGCCTAAAGTACAAAGAGTTCTTATTTCGTGATGTCAGCGCCAAACCACTTCACGGAAATTTTCTCTACTGTACCATCTGCGCGCATCTCAGCCAGTGCTTTGTTTACTTCTTCTTGCAGCTTACGACCTTTCTCGTTGTCCACGAAAGGCCATGCGTTTTGAATGGTCTCAAACGGTTCGCCCGCCAATTCCAGAGGAAGACCGGTTTTCTTAATCAGCTCTAATGCAGAAAGACGATCCATTACAAATGCATCTGCACGACCGAGTGCCACATCATGTTCGATACCAGTGTCGTACGTTTTGATGTTGATCTTGCCATCTTTGTCGTACTGACGAAGCAGTTGCTCGAAGTTGGATCCTAGATTCACAGCAACGGTTTTGCCCGCAAGATCGTCAACACCTTTGATGCTGTCGTTGCCTTTACGCACGGTAATTTGTGCGCCATCTACAACGTAAGGATCAGCAAATAGGTATTTGGCTTTACGCTCATCAGTCATGGTGATTTGGTTGGAGATCGTATCGATGCGACCGGTTTCTAGCAGACCAAATAAACCAGAGAAGTTAGCGGTTACGTATTCGATTTTGTAATCGTTGCGTTTGCCGATTTCATCCCACATGTCGACTTCAAAGCCTTGTAGCTTATCTTGCTTTACAAAAGTAAACGGGAAGTAGCGACCTGACATACCAACTTTGACTTCAGTAGCGGCTTGTACGGTTGCTGCCGACAGTGCAATGGCTGCAACGGCAACCTTAATCCAGTTTTTCATAATACATCTCCATAATTTTATGGTTGGAAATACTACTGTTAGTTAGCTCAATTAAATAAATAACCAAGAGCAATAACCTAGACCTGTGAGTTATTAGATAATAGAAGAAGAATGTTAAATGTGACGAAAATGCGAACTGAACCAGGGGAAATGATCGACAAAATCAGCATTGGGAATAAAATAATACACAGACTTATCACCAATCACTCGATCTTGTGAATTTTGCCCAATTGTGGATCGTTGTGTGGGCAAATTTGGGGCAAGGTGTGTTGATCTCATCAAGTTTGCAGAAATAATTGTGAATAACTTGGATCTTATTCACTGGATCGTCGATCAATCGCTGGCGATCTTGGTTATCAACAGGTAAAATTGCCAGTCTTTTCCGATAATTCAATTACTCAGTGGGGGCACCGTGTCATCTTCGCTTTGGCTGCAATGTTTGCAGCAGCTTCAAGAAGAGCTACCAGCTACAGAATTCAGCATGTGGGTTCGTCCGCTACAAGCGGAGCTCAATGACAATACTCTCACTCTATTCGCGCCAAACCGCTTTGTGTTGGACTGGGTGCGTGATAAGTATCTGAACAATATTACTCGTTTACTACAGGAATACTGTGGTGGCGACATTCCTAACTTACGCTTTGAAGTGGGGAGTCGACCTGTCTCTGCTCCAAAACCAGCGCCGACACGTACGCCTGCAGATGTGGCTGCGGAGTCATCTGCACCTGCGCAATTACAGGCGCGTAAGCCAGTACACAAAACCTGGGATGACGACGCTCAAGCGATTGCGGCGATCAATCACCGCTCAAACATGAACCCAAAACACAAGTTCGACAACTTTGTTGAAGGTAAGTCGAACCAACTGGGTTTGGCTGCGGCGCGTCAGGTATCGGATAACCCAGGTGCAGCTTACAACCCACTATTCCTATACGGCGGCACGGGGTTGGGTAAAACCCACTTATTGCATGCGGTGGGTAACGCGATTGTGGATAACAACCCGAACGCGAAAGTGGTCTACATGCACTCAGAGCGTTTTGTGCAAGACATGGTAAAAGCGCTGCAAAACAATGCGATTGAAGAATTCAAACGCTACTACCGCAGTGTGGATGCACTCCTTATCGATGACATCCAATTCTTTGCTAATAAAGAACGTTCGCAAGAAGAATTCTTCCATACCTTCAACGCACTATTGGAAGGTAACCAGCAGATCATCTTAACGTCTGACCGTTATCCTAAAGAGATTAATGGCGTTGAAGATCGTCTTAAATCTCGCTTTGGTTGGGGTCTTACTGTTGCGATCGAGCCGCCTGAGCTTGAAACGCGTGTGGCGATCTTGATGAAAAAAGCCGAAGATCACCAAATCCACCTTGCTGATGAAGTGGCATTCTTTATTGCCAAGCGTCTGCGTTCGAACGTTCGTGAGCTAGAAGGTGCACTGAACCGCGTTATCGCTAACGCGAACTTTACTGGCCGCCCAATTACGATTGATTTTGTTCGTGAAGCGCTGCGCGATCTGCTCGCTCTGCAAGAGAAGCTGGTAACTATCGACAACATTCAAAAGACGGTGGCGGAATACTACAAGATAAAAGTGGCTGACTTGCTGTCCAAACGTCGCTCTCGTTCTGTAGCGCGTCCTCGTCAGCTGGCCATGGCGTTAGCAAAAGAGCTAACCAACCACAGCCTGCCTGAAATTGGTGATGCGTTTGGTGGCCGCGATCATACGACCGTACTTCATGCGTGTCGCAAGATTGAGCAGCTGCGTGAAGAGAGCCACGATATTAAAGAAGATTACTCTAACTTGATTCGCACCCTGTCCTCGTAATCGGTTAGAATAACGGTATTCTAAGCAAATCATTTATTGAGCTGACAGCGTAAAGAGCCAAGCATGAAATTTACCATTGAACGTAGTCATTTAATCAAACCGCTACAGCAGGTTTCGGGCGCTTTAGGTGGCCGACCAACTCTGCCAATCCTGGGTAACCTACTTCTTAAAGTAGAAGAGAACGTATTGTCGATGACGGCAACCGATCTTGAAGTAGAGTTAGTAAGCAAAGTGACGCTAGAAGGTGATTTTGAAGCGGGCAGCATTACCGTTCCTTCGCGTAAGTTTCTCGATATCTGCCGTGGTTTACCGGACGATGCGATCATCACATTTGTATTAGAGGGTGATCGCGTACAAGTTCGCTCTGGTCGCAGCCGTTTCTCATTGGCAACGCTTCCTGCGAACGATTTCCCTAATATTGAAGATTGGCAAAGTGAAGTGGAAGTATCACTGAGCCAAGCCGATCTACGTACGCTGATCGACAAAACTCAGTTCTCGATGGCGAATCAAGACGTTCGTTACTACCTCAACGGCATGTTGTTTGAAATTGACGGTACCACGCTACGCAGCGTGGCGACGGACGGCCACCGTATGGCGGTATCGCAAACTCAGCTGGGTGCGGATTTTGCGCAGAAGCAAATCATCGTGCCACGCAAAGGTGTGCAAGAATTAGTGAAGTTGATGGACGCGCCAGAGCAACCTGTAGTACTTCAGATCGGTAGCTCCAATGTTCGTGCTGAGGTGAATAACTTTACTTTTACCTCTAAGTTGGTTGATGGTCGTTTCCCTGACTACCGCCGCGTATTGCCTCAGAGCACCAATAAGACCCTAATAGCAAGTTGTGACGAGTTGCGCCAAGCCTTCTCTCGTGCTGCGATTCTTTCCAACGAAAAATTCCGTGGCGTGCGTGTGAATCTGGCTGATACTGAAATGCGCATAACCGCGAATAACCCAGAACAAGAAGAAGCGGAAGAGATGCTTGATGTGACCTTTGAAGGTGACGCCATCGAAATCGGCTTTAACGTAAGCTATGTGCTTGATGTTCTGAACACGTTGCGTTGTGAAAATGTACGTGTGTCGATGTCGGATGCTAACGCTAGCGCATTGATTGAAAATGCCGACGATGACAGTGCCATGTACGTGGTGATGCCAATTCGTCTATAAGCCAACTGAATGCCTCTTTCTCGTCTCATCATTCAGCAGTTTCGAAACATTAAAGCCTGTGATATTGAGTTATCAGCAGGCTTTAACTTTCTTATCGGGCCGAACGGCAGCGGTAAAACCAGTGTCTTAGAAGCGGTTTACCTGCTCGGGCATGGCCGCTCATTCAAGAGTTCTCTCACCGGACGAGTGATACAAAATGAGTGTGACGAACTGTTTGTTCATGGTCGTTTTTTGAACTCGGATCAATTTGAGCTACCTATCGGCATTAATAAGCAGCGTGATGGCTCAACAGAGGTTAAAATAGGCGGTCAATCTGGACAAAAATTAGCGCAGTTGGCACAAGTTCTGCCTCTGCAGTTGATACACCCAGAAGGGTTTGATTTACTGACAGATGGCCCTAAACATCGTCGCGCGTTTATTGATTGGGGCGTGTTTCATACCGAGCCCGCTTTTTATCAAGCATGGGGAAGGTTCAAGCGCCTGAACAAGCAGCGCAACGCGTTGTTGAAAACCGCCAATAGTTATCGTGAACTCAGTTATTGGGATCAGGAAATGGCAGGGTTGGCTGAAAACATCAGCCAATGGCGAGCAAGTTACATCGAGCAGATGAAAACCGTCGCCGAAACTATCTGTCAGACATTTTTGCCAGAATTTGAGATCCAATTGAAGTATTATCGTGGCTGGGATAAAGACACCCCATACCACGAGATACTAGAAAAGAATTTTGAGCGTGATCAGGCATTGGGATACACCTTTAGTGGCCCAAACAAAGCTGATTTGCGCATTAAAGTGAACGGAACGCCCGTTGAAGATGTTCTGTCACGCGGTCAGTTAAAACTCATGGTGTGTGCATTGCGTGTCGCGCAAGGGCAACACCTGACAGAGATGACCGGTAAACAATGCATTTACCTAATTGATGACTTCGCGTCGGAATTAGATAGCCAACGTCGCAAGCGTCTTGCTGACTGCTTAAAAGAGACGGGCGCACAAGTATTTGTAAGCTCTATCACTGAAAGCCAAATCGCCGATATGTTGGACGATAACGGTAAATTGTTTCATGTGGAACATGGCAGGATAGAGTCAAACTAGAAGAGAGAAACTCATGTCTGAAAATTACGATTCATCGAGTATTAAGGTACTGAAGGGTCTGGATGCGGTACGTAAGCGTCCAGGAATGTACATCGGCGATACGGACGACGGCACCGGCCTTCACCACATGGTTTTCGAGGTGGTGGATAACTCAATTGATGAAGCGTTGGCAGGTCACTGTAAAGACATCGTTGTGACAATTCATGAGGATAACTCGGTTTCCGTTAGCGATGATGGTCGTGGCATTCCAACAGAAATCCACTCAGAGGAAAATGTCTCTGCAGCAGAAGTAATCATGACGGTTCTTCACGCGGGTGGTAAGTTCGACGATAACTCATACAAAGTATCGGGTGGTCTTCACGGGGTAGGTGTTTCAGTGGTAAACGCGCTATCTGAGAAAGTTGAGCTGACGATTCATCGCGGTGGTCATATCCATACGCAAACCTACCGCCATGGTGAGCCTCAAGCGCCACTAGCCGTTGTGGGTGATACTGATAAAACCGGTACACAAATTCGTTTCTGGCCAAGTGCCGAGACGTTCTCTAACACTGAGTTCCACTATGACATTCTGGCGAAACGCCTGCGTGAACTGTCATTCCTGAACTCTGGTGTATCGATCAAATTGGTTGATGAGCGTGAAGCGGACAAACACGATCACTTCATGTATGAAGGTGGTATTCAAGCATTCGTTGAGCACCTAAACACCAACAAAACGCCAATCATCGAAAAAATCTTCCACTTTAACTCAGAGCGTGAAGACGGCATTTCAGTTGAAGTGGCGATGCAATGGAACGATGGTTTCCAAGAGAACATCTTCTGCTTTACCAACAATATCCCACAGCGTGATGGTGGTACTCACCTTGCTGGTTTCCGTGCTGCGTTAACACGTACATTGAACAGCTTTATGGATAAAGAAGGTTTCTCTAAGAAAGCAAAAACAGCGACTTCAGGCGACGATGCGCGTGAAGGTCTAACTGCGGTTGTTTCGGTGAAAGTGCCTGATCCTAAGTTCTCAAGCCAAACAAAAGACAAACTGGTTTCTTCTGAAGTGAAATCAGCTGTTGAGTCTGCAATGGGTGAAAAACTGTCTGAGTTCCTGATTGAGAACCCGACAGAAGCGAAGATGGTTTGTTCGAAAATCATCGATGCAGCACGTGCACGTGAAGCAGCGCGTAAAGCTCGTGAAATGACGCGCCGTAAAGGTGCACTAGACCTGGCTGGCCTTCCAGGTAAACTTGCAGACTGTCAGGAAAAAGATCCGGCACTCTCTGAACTATACATAGTGGAGGGTGATTCGGCAGGCGGCTCCGCAAAACAAGGCCGTAACCGTAAGAACCAAGCAATCCTACCGCTAAAAGGTAAGATTCTTAACGTAGAAAAAGCACGTTTCGACAAGATGCTGTCTTCGCAAGAAGTGGCCACTCTGATCACTGCACTTGGTTGTGGTATCGGTCGTGACGAGTACAACCCGGACAAGCTGCGTTACCACAACATCATCATCATGACCGATGCCGATGTCGATGGTTCGCACATTCGTACGCTACTATTGACCTTCTTCTACCGTCAAATGCCAGAGCTTATCGAGCGTGGTTACGTGTACATCGCTCAGCCACCACTTTACAAAGTGAAAAAAGGCAAACAAGAGCAGTACATCAAAGACGAAGAAGCGATGAACCAATACCAAGTATCATTGGCTCTGGATAATGCATCGCTACACGTAAACGCAGAAGCACCAGCATTGGCAGGTGAAGCACTAGAGAAGCTTGTTCAACAGTACAATGCGGGTATTAAACTGGCGGAACGTATGAGCCGTCGTTACCCAAGTGCTTTGGTAAACGAGCTGATTTACACTCCTCGTCTAACTCCTGAGCAATGCCATGACGCATCAGTTGTTGAAGCGTGGACGAAGCAGCTTATTGAGCAGCTGAATGCGAAAGAAGTGGGTGCGAGCCAATACAGCTACGAAGTTGAACAGCACGAAGAACTAGGCTTAAACTTGCCTAAGATCGTGGTTCGTACTCACGGCGTGACGCACGAACATGCAATTAGCATCGACTTCCTAAACTCGAAAGAGTACGGCAAGTTGGCTGATCTATCAGAAGCACTGGATGGGCTTCTGGAAGAAGGTGCGTACATCAAACGTGGTGAGCGTACGATGCCAGTAGCAAGCTTTGCAGAAGCGCTTGATTGGTTGGTTAAAGAGTCAATGCGTGGTCTGAGCCGTCAGCGTTACAAAGGTCTAGGTGAGATGAACCCAGATCAGCTGTGGGAAACGACTATGGACCCAGAAACGCGTCGCATGATGCAAGTAACGATTGAGGATGCGGTAGGCGCAGACCAATTGTTCACAACACTGATGGGTGACCAAGTAGAACCTCGTCGTAACTTCATCGAAGAAAACGCGCTGAAAGTAGCGAACTTAGACGTGTAACGACAACTTATCTTAATAGAAAAAAGCAGCGAGAAATCGCTGCTTTTTTTTGTTTTAACCACCAATGAAAATCGCCACTTTCTGCCAAGACTTTGGTTTTTCTGGTGCTAATTGCCAATAACCTGATCAAGCTTGCCATTTTATTTCTGTTTTCTTTTTTTCTCGCCATTTTGTTCGCTTGGGCGCTTTTGCTTTCTTTTTTCTGCTCGCTATAGTGCTGAAGAGCTGATGAATAAGGAGGTTGAGAAAATGGTGATGACTTTCCTGAACTAAGCCGGAGGTGATGCACTTCCGGTTCAATGCACTGAATTTATTTGTAAGACAAGGCATTAAGAAGGAAATAATCATGTTTGAACGCTGGTTCTCGGCGTACTGTTTGGCGCTGCGAACTTGGTGGTTAACCAGTCGCTTTTTAACCTATCAATCACCACTAAGGTTGTTATCGCTATTTGAAACCTGCGAGCAACAGGCCCATTGCCGTAACCGAGCTCGTATTGCGGTTGGGGACACGGTTCGCTTAGTGGATGTTGAACGCGCCTATCAATATCGCATGACGTTAGTCAGCTCGCGCAAGGGGCAACCGATGACAGGTATGCTCGCGGTCGATTCTTATTTGGGGTCTCGATTGTTAGGTCGAGCTAAAAATGATGCGCTCGAAGTGGAAATTTTTAATCAGCGACGCTGCTTTGTGATTACTGAAATTGTTCATCATTCGCAGCCACCAGCGCAGAAAATGCTGTGTGGCTGTCTGTTGTGTCAATAAATAGAGGTGAATTCATGAGTAAGAAAGACAAGAAACAACCACAGTTGAGTCTGAAAGAAAAGCGTAAGTTAAAACAGGAAAAAGCGGCAGAAAAGAGCGTTGTAAAAGCGCGTAAATCCTCCCGCAAGTAGAGTGCAGATTAAGCCCACCAGAAAGGTGGGCTTTTTAATACCGATCGCAAAGCGAGGGTAAACTGACCTTTCTGGGGAGATAGCGAGCGCACTTAAAATTTTTTATTTTTTCCCTTGAAAGTCATTTTTGACGACCTTATATCTAGTTGTGAAGAGGATGACTGGCTTGCTAGAGACTAGAAGACAGCCCTCTGGAATCGCTAAAACGAGATCGCTCAAAGAGGATATGGCGTTTTAGCACACAACTTAAACCTTTAGATTTCCTATCATGTCTCCGAGCCAAATGATGGCCTGTGGAATGATAAGAATCTCTTAGCTCGGCGTTGGTTTTTGCATAAACACGCCTGTGAGATGAAGGTCATCTGAGCTAAGACTATTGCTTAATTAAGAGGATAGATTTATGCGTAACGTAGATTTCTCACCACTATACCGTAATGCAATTGGCTTTGATCGTCTGCTAAACCTGATGGAAGCGAATACAGCGAAAAATACTTCTGGCGGTTACCCTCCGTACAACATTGAGCAAAAAGACGAGCATAACTACCGCATTACGATGGCAGTTGCTGGTTTCTCCGAAGACCAACTCGATCTGACTCAAAACGAAAACATGTTGATTGTGAAGGGCGAACGCAAAGCAGAAGAAGGCAAAAACTACGTGTATCAAGGCATTGCTGAGCGCGACTTTGAACGTAAATTCCAGCTAGCGGATTACGTCAAAGTGACTGGCGCATCAATGGAAAACGGCTTATTACATATTGATTTGGTTCGTGAAATCCCAGAAGCAATGCAACCACGTAAAATTGCTATCGGCAGCAACAACCTGCTAGAAAATAACTAATCAGCAAGTAATTTGCTTATAGAGTGAGAAAGAGCGCCAAGTGGCGCTCTTTTTAATTGGAGTAGCCGAAGCGATTGCTTCGTATTACAGACCTTGCTGGTAAGCCTTTTCCACTTCTTCAGCGATAATCGCAATGCCTTTTTGCATCATCTCATCATCTTGAACGTAGTTCATACGCAGGCATTGGTGCGCGTGATCCCATTCGTCTTTCTGGCCAATAAAGAAGTATTCTCCCGGGACAATCAATACACCACGCGCTTTCAAGCGTTGGTACAGTTCCATTGTTGTTATTGGCAGTTCATCAAACCATAACCACAAGAAGATAGCGCCTTCCGGTTTGTGAATGCGGAAGCGCTCATCGGTAATCGCTTCTTGGAGCAGTTCAACCGCACGTTGCGACTTCTGCTTGTAGAACGGCTTAATCACCTCTGAACTCAGTTTAAGCAGGTCGCCTTTAGCGATGATGTGGTTTGCCAGCGCTGGCCCAACACTGCCTGGCGCTAAGCTGATGATGCCGTTCATATTGGTTAACGCTTGAGTTATTTCTTCACTCGCAATTACAATCCCACATCGCACACCCGGCAAGCCAAGTTTAGATAAGCTCATGCATAGGATGGTGTTTTCATTCCAGAATGGTTCGACATCTTCAAAAATGATGTTCGGGAATGGCAAGCCGTACGCATTGTCGATGATCAGTGGGATGTTGTTCTCGCGCGCCAATTTGTCCAGTTTACGCACTTCTTCGTCTGTCAGTACGTTTCCTGTTGGGTTGGTTGGGCGAGATGCGCAGATTGCCGCAACAGAATCGTCGACGGTTAGCTGTTCAAAATCGACGTGGTATTTAAACAATCCGTTATCTAACAGCTCGATTTCTGGGTGGTAAGAGACAAAAATATCTTCATCAATGCCAGCATCACCATAGCCGATGTACTCAGGCGCGATAGGCAGTAGCACCTTCTTATGCGAACCGTCTGGCTGTTTACCTGCGAGTAAGTTGAACAAGTAGAAGAAGCCACTTTGGCTGCCGTTAGTTAGGCTGATGTTCTTCTCTGAAATGTCCCAACCGTAAGTTTCACGGAATAACTGAGCCAGCGCTTTCACGAACGCGTCTTTACCCTGTGGCCCATCGTAGTTGGCTAGGGCGGCGACGAGTTCGCCACTGGCGAGCATTTCCTCACTGGCTTGGTGAAAGTAATCGAGCATGGCAGGAATGGCGGCTGGGTTACCTCCACCGAGCATGATGGCACCTGGTGTGCGCAGACCATCATTCAAATCGTCCATTAACTGCGTAATACCTGAATACTGATTAAATTTTTCACCAAACTTTGAGAACTGCATACTGACTGATACCTAATTCATTGTGATTGCTTATGTGTATTGAATGCTGATGAAATATCAGCTTATAGAGTAATACTTGACCTTACCCTAATGTTATTACGACGCAAAGTGTGAATTTACTCGAAGAAGAAAAAAGTTTGTCATCAGACCAGATGATGGGGATATGAGCAGTGAATAAAAAAGGGAAGCGAAATGCTTCCCTTGCTGGTGGAGTGAATCGGCTATTCGCCAGTGTAGACGATCAGCACTTTGTCGTCGTGGTATTGGCGCTCGAACGCGTAATACCCTTCTTGATTGCGAGTTATATGTTTGCCTTGCGCAACCGCTGGGTGGCGTTGACGGAACTCGCCGAGTTTTTGCCAATGTTGCAGCAAGTCTTCACGTTCGCCATGAATCTTATCCCATGGCATGTCGGAACGTGTACCTTGGGTCGGATCGGATCCAGTCACGCCAAAGTCACGGGCAATCTCATCGCCGTAGTAGATTTGTACTGCACCCGGTGCCAGCATTAACGCATTGGCGGCGCGAGCTTGGTCATCAAAGCTGCGGCTGCGTGCCGACCAAAACAGTTGAGTATCGTGCGAAGACAGGTAACTCAACACGTTGAATTCAGGATCGGAGTTAATACGCTCTGCATAGCGGCGGTAATCATTATCAAGTTGAGCGAAACACTTTAGCGCTTTTGGTGCCACGTCAGATTGGAACTCGAAGTTGATGATCGAATCGAAGCCGTTATCGAAATACGGGCTCTTCACCACGCTGTGTGCCCACACTTCGCCGGTCATCCAAAATGGCAGATCGTCTAGTGCTTTGTCGGGGTGGTTTTGTTTCCATTCGGCGAGGGCTTGAGTGGTTCTTGCTTTAAGCTCTGCCCACGCTTCCATCTCAACGTGTTTGGCGGTATCGACGCGGAAGCCATCAATGCCGTAATCACGTACCCAATCCGATAGCCATGTGATCAGATGTTCTCGAGGGGTTTTCAATTCATCTTGCGCATTGGTGTTTTTATTGCGGAAGAAGTTTGGTAGTCCGGTTTTCTGCGTCGATTCGGTTTTGAGATCCGGTAGGTAGTTCAAAGACATGGTGATGTCGTTGTATCCCGGCGCATCGTAATCGCCAATGTCGGTGCGAATCCAATCTTTGCCCCACCATTTTTCCCACGCTTCACTATCACCGTATTTGATGTAGTCGTTGAAGCTGTGCCAGCTTTGTCCCGATTTTGGTTGCCAGTCGGTCCATTTTTCACCAAGGACTTCTTTGGCTTCTTGGTCATCAAGGTAAAGTTGACCAAAGCTGAATTCCTGCATGTCGGCTAATGTTGCGTAGCCAGTATGGTTCATGACCACATCCCAAATCACGCGGATGCCTTTCTTGTGCGCGGTATCGATGAAGGTTCTCAGCTCATCTTCGGTACCCATGTTGGCATCAAGCTTGGTCCAATCTTGGTGGTAGTAGCCGTGATAGCCGTAGTGTTTAAAGTCGCCTTTATCGCCGCCGCCAACCCAACCGTGGATTTGTTCCAGTGGTGAGGTTATCCAGATGGCATTCACACCGAGGGATTCGATGTAATCGAGTTTTTTCGTCAGACCCGCTAAGTCACCACCGTGGAAGGTACCAATCTCGTATTTGCCGTCTTTGCTGCGACCGTAGCTGTTGTCGTTGTCCGGGTTGCCGTTATAGAAGCGGTCGGTCATGACAAAATACACCGTCGCGTTGTCCCAGCTGAAAGGTTTTTCGGCTTGCTGATCAACCTCTTCTAGTAACAACAGACCTTGGCTCATAGGGCCCGGCTGCATGGTTACGCTGCCATTTGTAACTATAGTTTCTTGTCCGGTTAAGGCATCGCGAACGACAGTGCCATCATTAAAGGTTTGAGCAACGTTGATGGTTTTTGGCGTGTCAGTTGCGACAGGGCAAGAGTAGGTGATGTATTGGTTCTGTTTGGGTTTGAGCCTAACAGTTAGCTCGTTAGTAGTTGGGTTGAGCGTAAACTGATAGGTGTTGGCTTTGAAGATGCGCAGCGGCATTTGGGCATCTGTGGCGCAATTATCCATTTTTAATGGACGATTGAATTTGATGCGATCTTCTTCTGCTAGAGCAAAGCTGCTGCCGCAGGTTTGGTTATTGTCGGCAATGGTAAAGGTATAGCTGCCTTTTTCGAGTTTTTGCTCGGCGACAAGTAAGCCGTTAGAGTTTGGTTCGAAGACGGCTGTATCGTCTCCAACGTTTAGTACGATAGCATTTTCTGGAATTTGGCTGCAGGCGCTCAATAGTCCAATAGAGAGTGCGAGAATTGTTTTTTTCATTGTGTCCTTCCCCCGAATAAACAGTCCAGTTATAGCAAAACTGTGCCTCTACAATCCGAGCTCTACACCAATAAGTTAAACGCGTCTCACCCTACAAATTTTAGTCTTGTTCACAAAATGAATAATAAGCGTCACCTTCATCAGTTTGAAGACAACAAAAAAGGGAAGCATCTGCTTCCCTTTTACTTATTTCTTAATCACCTCGAAGAGTAATGAATTACTTTTGAAGGACAGAGATATCTGCGACCTGTAAGAACAGGTTACGCAGGTTGTTCAGCAATGTCAGACGGTTCTTCTTAAGTGCTTCGTCGTCTGCCATTACCATTACGTTATCGAAGAACGCATCCACTGGCTCACGTAGATCTGCTAGCTTGCTTAGGGCTTCTTGGTAGTTACCGGTCGCAAATGCAGGCTCTAGTGCTTCAGTCATGACTTCAACGCTTTCTGCTAGTGCTTTCTCTGCGTCTTCTTGTAGCAATGCTAGGTCAATTTCTTCTGCTAGTTCGCCGTCGAATTTCGCTAGGATGTTACCAACACGTTTGTTCGCTGCTGCTAGAGACTCTGCCGCTTCCAGTTCACGGAAGTGAGAAACCGCTTTAACACGTTGGTCAAAGTCTGCTGGTTTAGTCGGACGACGCGCTAGTACCGCTTGAATGATGTCGACGCTGAAGCCTTCGTCTTGGTACCAAGCACGGAAACGACCAAGCATGAATTCAATCACGTCATGCTCAACGTTTTCGTTGGTTAGACGCTCACCAAACAGTGATTTCGCTTTCGCAACGAGGTCAACAAGATCTAGGTTGTAACCGTATTCAACGATGATACGTAGTACACCTAGAGATGCGCGGCGTAGTGCGAATGGGTCACTGCCTTTTGGCGCTTGACCAATACCGAAGATACCGACGATAGTGTCTAGCTTGTCAGCCATTGCAACTGCGGTTGAAACACCGTTAGATGGCAGTTCATCACCTGCGAAACGAGGCATGTATTGCTCGTTCAGTGCGACTGCAACTTCTTCTGCTTCACCGTCGTGACGAGCATAGTGCATACCCATCACACCTTGAGTATCCGTAAATTCGAATACCATTGAGGTCATTAGGTCACATTTCGCTAGTAGACCAGCACGCTTTGACTTTTCAACGTCAGCACCGATTTGCTCAGCAATGTAGCCAGCAAGTTCAGTGATGCGGTCTGTTTTGTCTTTGATCGTACCCAGTTGCTTTTGGAAGATCGCTTGCTCTAGTTCAGGAAGACGGTCGATAAGCGGACGCTTACGGTCTGTGTTGAAGAAGAACTCTGCGTCAGCAAGACGAGGACGAACCACTTTCTCGTTACCTTCGATTACGTAACGAGGCTCTTTTGATTCGATGTTCGATACGAAGATGAAGTTAGGTAGTAGCTTCTTGTTTTCGTCATAAACAGGGAAGTACTTCTGGTCACCTTTCATGGTGTAAACCAATGCTTCAGAAGGCACTTTTAGGAACTCTTCTTCAAACTTCGCTGTTAGTACCACTGGCCATTCAACCAGAGACGTGACTTCTTCTACTAGGTCATCTTCTAGGTCAGCGATACCGCCAACCGCTGCTGCCGCTTTTTGTGCGTCAGCTAGGATGATTGCTTTACGCGCTTCGTAATCTGCCATTACTTTACCGCGCTCTTCTAGGATCGCAGGGTATTGCTCAGCAGAATCGATAGTGAACTCTTGTTCACCCATGAAGCGGTGACCACGGATAGTGCGGTCAGAGGCGACACCAAGGATCTCGCCTTCGATTAGGTCGCTGCCCATCAGCATGGTTAGCGTCTTAACTGGACGGATGAACTGAGTTGTTTTGTTACCCCAGCGCATTGGTTTTGCGATAGGTAGGTTTGCTAGTGCTTTCGCTGCAAGTTCAACAACGATCTCAGACGTTGGCTGACCTTTCACTTCTTGTTTGAACAGTAGCCATTCGCCTTTATCTGTAACCATGCGCTCTGCTTGGTCAACAGAAATACCACAACCGCGTGCCCAGCCTTGAGCCGCTTTGGTTGGGTTGCCTTCCGCGTCAAACGCTGCAGAAACCGCAGGGCCACGTTTTTCAACGATTTTGTCTGATTGGCTTTCTGCTAGTGCCGCGACTTTAAGTGCAAGACGACGAGGAGCCGCAAACCATTTCACGCCTTCGTGAGCTAGCTCAGCGCCTTTTAGTTCTGCTTCGAAGTTTGCTGCGAATGCTTCAGCTAGCGTACGAAGTTGCGTTGGTGGTAGCTCTTCTGTACCTAGCTCGATTAGAAATTCTTTTGCCATGTTCTCTACCCCTTACGCTTGTTCTTTCTTACACATTGGGAAGCCAAGAGCTTCACGCGATGCGTAGTATGCTTCTGCTACTGACTTAGTCAGATCGCGGATGCGCAGGATGTAACGCTGACGCTCAGTTACTGAGATCGCTTTACGCGCGTCTAGTAGGTTGAATGCGTGACCAGCTTTTAGAATGCGCTCGTAAGCAGGTAATGGCAGTGGCTTTTCAAGCTCAAGCAACTCTTTACACTCTTTCTCACACTGCTCGAAGAAACCAAATAGGAATTCAACGTCTGCGTGCTCGAAGTTGTAAGTCGATTGCTCTACTTCGTTTTGGTGGAAGATATCACCGTAAGTCACTTTGCTGCCGTCTGGTGCGATGTTCCAAACTAGGTCGTAAACCGAGTCTACTTCTTGGATGTACATTGCTAGGCGTTCGATACCGTAAGTGATTTCGCCAGTGACTGGTTTACACTCAAGGCCGCCAACTTGTTGGAAGTACGTAAACTGAGTTACTTCCATACCGTTTAGCCAAACTTCCCAGCCTAGACCCCATGCGCCTAGTGTTGGGTTTTCCCAGTTGTCTTCTACGAAACGGATGTCGTGTACAAGAGGGTCAATACCAAGAACTTCAAGGGAGCCAAGGTACAACTCTTGAATATTGTCAGGCGATGGTTTTAGCGCTACTTGGAATTGGTAGTAGTGCTGAAGACGGTTAGGGTTTTCACCGTAACGGCCATCAGTAGGACGACGTGAAGGTTGTACGTAAGCTGTCGACATTGGCTCTGGGCCAAGCGCTCGTAGACAGGTCATTGGGTGAGAGGTACCCGCACCCACTTCCATATCTAGCGGTTGAACAATGGTACAACCATTTTGAGCCCAATAATCCTGCAGCGCGAGGATCATTCCCTGGAAGGTTTTGATATCGTATTTTTGCATAAGTCAGGTTCGCGCGATTCTCTTGTTACTCGTTAATTCGTCATCTATGCCGAGTTTTTCAACTCTAACAACGGCGATAAAGAGTAATTACGGTTGAATAAATTAACAATCTAGTATAACCAGATATTGAGCATGGGAGTAGAGCTAATCTTGATTAATTCGTGGGCGATTTTCTCCTTTAATGAATTTTTACCGCGTTATCTGCTGTATTTTTCTTAAAAGGGAGTTTTTGCCTGCTTTGGCTCTTGAGAAGCGCAACAAAGGTGGCTAGAATTGCGGCTGTCTTTGGGGAGTAGCTTACCTGATGAAGTTTCTGTTTCATCTGGTTCGTCCGTCAACATAATTGGTGCAAAATCACCATGGCGTTCGAGACTTGAAGCCTTTCAAGTTTAGCAAGACCTTAGACAAATCATCACGAACCGGGGTAGGGGCGTGAGGTTTGTCTTCGGTTAAAAATAATAATCCCTGCCCCAATGAGCATGTCGTGAGCGTTTTAGCTATTTCAATTACTACTGTAGCGTTAGCAGAAATTGGCGATAAGACCCAATTGCTATCTCTATTACTCGCAAGTCGTTACCGCAAACCAATCCCAATTATTGCAGCAATCTTTTTGGCAACCATTGCCAACCACGCTTTGGCTGCATGGTTAGGTGTGGTTGTCGCTGACTATTTATCACCTGATATTTTAAAGTGGGTGCTGGTGGTCAGTTTTGTTGCCATGGCCGCTTGGGTTCTGATCCCAGACAAGCTGGATGACGACGAAGAGATCTCGAATCGTGGACCATTTATTGCCAGCTTTATCGCGTTCTTTGTGGCTGAGATTGGCGATAAAACTCAGATCGCTACTTCTATCCTAGGCGCGCAGTACGCGGATGCGCTGAGTTGGGTCATACTTGGCACGACCATTGGTATGCTGTTGGCCAACGTGCCAGTGGTGTTAATTGGTAAGCTTTCAGCAGACAAGATGCCCCTGGGGTTGATTCGTAAAGTCACCGCTATTTTGTTCGTGTTGTTGGCGATTGGTGCGGCCTTCTTTTAATGTTTTTAGGCGGATAACGCAGCCTGAAAATGGAAAACGTTATCCGCGAACAATCGTTAAAATGGTGCAAATAATCAATAACTAGCGAATTAGTGGCATAGCTCAAACTCTGACTTAAAATCGCTCCGTAGCGTGACGGATGACATATTAGTGTCATACTTGTCATGGTAGTTTAATGGTGTGAATGATAGCGAGAGGGCAAGTTTATGCTTACACGTTACATGGGGATGACCCCAAAGAGTCAGAGTTATTTATTCACCTTTGGTTTGGCGCTGTGCTTATTAGCGATGGTGTTAACTGATATGTGGTTACCGATTGTAGCAGGATCGTTCGTTCTTACTGGATTAACAGTAGAGGCGTGGATTCGCGTAGCCCACATCATTCCTATGCATGAAGAGATGCGGGCAATGAAAAAACAACTCAACAAGCTCCAATCAGAAGTTCGCACACTCGAATACGATGAATAAACAAACGGCAGCCAATCGGCTGCCGTTTTTAATTCGACCAGATTATTCCAATCCTTTCTTGATCAGGTACTGATACGGAACTTGCTCCGTTTGTGCCGCAATTAATTGGTGATCCATAAAACGGCAGAAACTCGGAATGTCTCGAGTCGTGGATGGGTCATCTGCTTTGACCAGCAAAATCTCACCATCTTGCATGTTGCGAATTGTCTTCCTGACCATCATCACTGGCTCTGGGCAGCGCAGTCCTTCCGCCTCTAATGTCTTTGTTGCCAGTTCAGGATTAAAGCTCATAGTGTGATTCTCGTAACTAACTTAGCGGTGAATTCTACGTTCGTTGAAAAAATATTCAATAACCACTTGGCAAACGGAATTTTTTGTTTTACCTTAAATTAACAATTTGGTAACAACTGGCAAGGGAGAGGCAATGTTAACAGCGTTAGACAGACTTACGATTTACTCCGTACTGTGTTTTATCTCGTTTTGTGCTTTGGTACTCAGAACGCCAGCTGACACCTCTTTGATGCCTCTTGTAGGCATGATTGCCACTATTATTGGGATTTGGATCGAGATGCGCAAATGGTCAGGTGCATCTGAGCAAGAAAATTAGCGCTTTTTGCTTCGATCAGAATACTTTAATAACGCTCACCTATTTTTACCGACACTTCATTCCGACACTATCCCCATTTTTCTTGGGCTTCCCCGCTGAAAGGCGGGATTTTTTTTGCCTGAAGAGTACAATTTACCCAAACACATACAAAATAAGTGGCTAATTCGTGGAACTGGAAGACATCTATCGCCGAGATTTAAATTTACTGGTTGCGTTGCGAGTACTGATAGAAGAAAACAGTGTCAGTAAGGCGGCAACACGTCTGAATTTGAGTCAATCGGCAATGAGTCGTGTGCTTGGTCGCCTGCGTGACTTATTGGGAGACCCACTGTTTACTCGTCAGGGGCAGCATTTGATCCCAACTCAGAAAGCGTTAGAGATCGATCGCTCTTTAGGCGAGCCATTAGAGTTTTTACGTCAGTTGTTATCTCCGGTTGAGTTTGACCCATTGCAATGCGTACAGACTTTCAACATCGTGACCACCGACTATGCCATGCAAACCATTCTGCCGTTTGCTTTGCCGAGAATTTACCAAGAAGCGCCAAACGTGTCTTTTAACTTCTTACCACTGCAACACGACCGTTTATCAGATCAGCTCACTTATGAAGGTGCAGACTTAGCGATTTGTCGCCCGACAGGTCCGGTGGAGCCGCTACGCAGTGAAGTGTTGGGGCGAGTGGGGGTGCTGTGTATGCTTTCAAAACAGCATCCATTAGCGGATAAAGAAATGAGCTTGGATGATTATCTGAGTCATCCACATGCTATGATCGCCATCAGTGATGGTGTTAAGGCACTGATCGAACAAGCTTTGATGGAGAAACCTAAGCGTAAAATGGTTCTGCGGGCTTATCATTTAGAGGCTGCATTGGCGATCATGGATACCTTGCCAATTATCATCACAGTGCCAGCGGACTTGGCGTATCTGGTTGCCGAGCGTTATGACTTGGTGGTGAAACCATTACCATTCCAATTTACTCCATTTGAATACTCGATGATTTGGCATGCGCGTTGCGAGCATTCTCCTGCTCAAGAATGGTTAAGAACGATTGTGCGTGAAGAATGTAGCCGTCTAATAGCTAAGCGTATCGAAGATATGGGACTAAACTGCTAACAAAAAGAGCCAGCAATGCCGGCTCTTCGTCTGTTTACGCTGAGTCAGTGTCAGTGTTTATAGCTTGATAACCACACGACCTGTTACTTGACCGTTGGTGATGTCTTCTGCGTATTTTGGTGCTTCTGCTAGTTCTACTTCAGTACATGCTTGCTCGAAATAGCTGTCTGGTAGTAGTTCAACCAGTTTTTCCCATGCTGCGATGCGTTTCTCTGTTGGACACATTACTGAGTCCACACCTTGTAGACGAACGTTACGTAGGATGAACGGCATCACTGTAGTTGGTAGATCAAAACCACCTGCAAGACCACAAGCGGCGACTGCACTGTTGTAATCCATTTGCGCCAATACTTTTGCTAGTACTTTGCTGCCGACGGTATCTACCGCACCTGCCCATACTTGCTTTTCAAGTGGACGTGCTGGTTCTTCAAATTCAGTACGGTCAATGATGCGGCTAGCACCTAGTTTTTCAAGTAGCGGACCGTTTTTCTCTACACGTCCTGTCACTGCTGCAACTTTGTAGCCAAGCTGCGCTAGGAGCGTTACTGCTACCGAGCCTACGCCGCCACTTGCGCCCGTTACTAGGATTTCACCAGCTTCAGGTTTGATGCCTGCATCAAGCAGTGCTTGAACACACAGCATACCAGTGAAGCCAGCAGTACCAACCATCATTGCTTTCTTGCTGTCTAGACCTTTTGGTAGTGGTACTAGCCAATCCGCTTTTAGACGAGCACGCTGAGACATACCACCCCAGTGGTTTTCACCCACGCCCCAGCCAGTTAAGACCACTTTGTCACCAGCTTGGTAACGCGAATCTTCAGAACTTACAACCGTACCCGCTAGATCAATGCCAGGTACCATCGGGAAGTTACGGATGATTTTACCTTTACCTGTGATCGCCAAACCATCTTTGTAATTCAACGATGAGTAATCTACTTCAACCAGAACGTCACCTTCCGGCAGTTGTGTTTCATCGATTTGCTCGATACTAGCGATAGTGCGTTTGTCTTCTTGGTTTAGAACTAGAGCATTAAACATAAGGTTCTCCGAAATTGCGTTAGCGTGACTCAGTTGCCACATACAGCAAGATATTAACTGTCTATAAGTCTATGTCTTCTCTATCTATGAATAAAATGAAAGTTACTCATTTAATGTATGCTTTGTATGCATATTTACTGTGTTTGGCGTAAAACAAAGGGCGACATCTGATGTCGCCCTTAAGTGTAATACTAAATTATTTTAGTATTTATTCATTTCATGCTGGTTGTTGAGTAGATCACTACGACCATCGTCGTTTTGAGCCTACTTCACCCCAAGCGTTAAGGCCTCTCAAATACGGTCGCTATACCCTGACCCAAACCGATACACATAGTGGCTAGACCATATTTCGCATCTTTCGCTTCCATTAGGTTGATCAACGTTGTTGAGATGCGTGAACCAGAACAGCCTAGTGGATGACCCAATGCTATCGCACCACCGTTAAGGTTGACCTTCTCATCCATCACATCAAGCAGACCTAAGTCTTTAGCACACGGCAGAGACTGCGCCGCAAATGCTTCGTTTAGCTCAACCACATCCATGTCTTCAATTGAAAGACCAGCACGCTTGAGCGCTTTTTGCGTCGCCGGTACCGGACCGTAACCCATGATGGATGGATCGCAACCTGCGATCGCCATGCCTTTGATACGTGCGCGAATTTTCAAGCCAAGCTCATTGGCTTTCTCTTCGCTCATGATCAACATCGCTGATGCACCATCAGACAGAGCCGATGATGTACCGGCTGTTACTGTACCGTTTGCTGGGTCAAACACAGGACGAAGCTGAGACAGACCTTCAACGGATGTTTCAGGGCGAATCACTTCGTCGTAATCCAGAGTGAACAGTGTGCCGTCAGCCGCGTGGCCTTCAATTGGTAGAATTTCGTTTTTAAAACGACCCTCTACGGTTGCTGCGTGCGCACGAGCGTGAGAGCGCGCTGCAAACTCGTCTTGTTGCTCACGGCTAATGCCATGCAGTTTGCCCAGCATTTCAGCCGTTAAGCCCATCATGCCCGCAGCTTTTGCTACGTTCTTTGACATACCAGGGTGAAAGTCTACACCGTGGTTCATCGGCACATGCCCCATGTGCTCAACGCCACCAATTAGGCAGATTTCAGCATCGCCAGTCATGATGGCACGTGTACCGTCATGCAGCGCTTGCATGGATGAGCCACACAAACGGTTAACCGTCACAGCGCCAATTTCAATCGGCAGGCCCGCGAGTAGCGCGGCATTACGTGCAACGTTAAAGCCTTGCTCTAGTGTTTGCTGTACACAGCCCCAGTAGATGTCTTCAATCTCGCTTGGGTTCACTTGTGGGTTACGCGCAAGAATGCCTTTCATTAGGCGTGCAGATAGATCTTCTGCTCGTGTATGACGGAAAGCACCACCTTTAGAGCGACCCATTGGAGTACGTAGACAATCGACTACGACAACATTTCTTGTTTGATTAGTCATTTTAGAATCCCTCCTTAGATAGAACCTTGCTGTTGTGCACCGTAAAAGCTTTCACCTTTCGCCGCCATATCAATCAGCATTTGCGGTACTTGGTACATCGCACCTAGCTCGGCATGTTGTTTTGCCATTTCAACGTATTCAGCAATGCCCACGCTGTCTAGATAGCGGAATACGCCACCGCGGAATGGAGGGAAACCAAGACCATAAACCAATGCCATGTCTGCTTCCTGCGGAGTAGCGATGATGCCTTCTTGAAGGCACAGCACAACTTCGTTGATCATTGGAATCATCATACGTTGAATGATGGTCTCATCGTCAAAGTCCTGCTTATCGGCACAAACGTCAGCGAGCACCGGCAAGATCTCTTCAGAGAAGGTTTTCTTCGGCTTACCTTTTTTATCTATGGTGTAGCTGTAGAAGCCATTACCATTCTTCTGACCATATTTGTCTGCTTCGAATAGTGCATCAATCGCATCACGACCTTGTTTACCCATACGCTCAGGGAAACCCTCTGCCATCACAGCTTGTGCGTGGTGCGCGGTATCAATGCCGACTACGTCAAGCAAGTACGCCGGTCCCATCGGCCAGCCAAACTTACGCTCCATGACTTTGTCGATTTTCGTAAAGTCAGCACCATCACGAAGTAGCATGCTGAAGCCGCCAAAGTATGGGAACAATACGCGGTTAACGAAGAACCCTGGGCAGTCATTAACGACAATTGGTGATTTGCCCATTTTCGCAGCATACGCCACAACACGATTGATGGTTTCATCAGAGGTGCGCTCACCACGGATGATCTCAACAAGAGGCATACGATGCACTGGGTTGAAGAAGTGCATACCACAGAAGTTTTCTGGGCGTTTTAGTGATTTTGCCAATAGGTTGATAGGAATCGTCGAGGTGTTTGAGGTGATAATGGTGTCGTCACCGACATGGGATTCGACTTCACTCAAAACCGCCGCTTTTACTTTCGGATTTTCAACGACAGCTTCAACAATCACATCAGAGTTTTCAATACCTGCGTAATGTAGGCTCGGTGTGATTGACGCTAAAATACCCGCCATCTTAAAGCCATCAATGCGACCGCGAGATAAGCGTTTATTCAGCAGCTTAGATGCTTCAGTCATGCCTAGGTCGAGCGACGCTTGTGCGATGTCTTTCATTAAGACAGGCACACCTTTTAGCGCTGATTGGTAAGCAATGCCGCCACCCATGATACCTGCACCTAATACGGCTGCACGTTGCGTGTCTTTACTTGCTGACTTCGATGCTTTTTTCGCAATGCCTTTGATGTATTGATCGTTAAGGAATAGGCCAACCAGTGATTTTGCTTCTTCCGATTTAGCCAATTTCACGAAGTGCTTACGTTCAATGTCTAACGCTTCATTACGTGCAAAGCGAGCACCTTCTTCAATCGTGATAACGGCTGTCATTGGGGCAGGGTAGTGAGGGCCAGCTTTCTGTGCCACTAGACCTTTCGCCATGGTGAAGCTCATCATCGATTCTAGCTTACTCAGCGTTAGCGGAGATGTTTTCTGTGCTCGGCGTGCTTGCCAGTCAAGTTTCTCATTAATCGCAGAGTTCAGCGTTTGTAGTGCCGATTCGTATAAAGCATCAGCCTCTACAACAGCATCGAGTAAGCCAATTTTCAATGCTTCATCAGCTCGGCATGCTTTACCTTGGGTGATGATTTCCATTGCGCTGTCTGCGCCAATAACGCGAGGTAAGCGTACACAACCACCAAAGCCAGGCATGATTCCCAGTTTCGTTTCTGGTAGGCCGATGCTGGTGGTTTTGTCACCAATACGCATGTCTGTTGCTAGCACACATTCACAACCGCCACCAAGAGCGTGGCCTTTGATCACCGAGATGGTCGGAACGGGTAAGTCTTCTAGTTTGTTAAAGATGCTGTTAGCAAATTGCAGCCATTGGTCGAGCTCGGCATCCGTTTTAGCAAACAGACCTAAAAACTCGGTAATGTCTGCGCCTACAATGAATGCGTCTTTATCTGAAGTGAGCAACAACCCCTTGAGGCCTTGATGGGCAATGAGCGCATCAAGAGCTTTATCTAGCGATTCTAATGTCGCTAGGTCGAGTTTGTTGACGGATTTTGGAGAGCAGAAGCTTAGCTCTGCAATACCATCTTGTATTTCCTTTACCTGTAGGGTTTCGGCTTGGTAAATCATTGTCTATCTCCATGACATACAATCGTGGATTGTCTGTATACCTATTTCAACGACGCCGTGTACCTCGGCAAATAGGTATCGAGGAAGTCGTTTTATTTTTGTTCTGGTTTGACCAGTGAAGTTAGTTTGGATCGTAGATTGTCTAATTTCAATACATTTTTTAAACAAGTGTTTAACATTGTGCACTGTGGCAGATCTTATGCGACGGGTAAATCACACTCGTGATAGACTTCAGGCAAATAGACCTGAATCCATAATCCTATGAATGACAAGCCTTATCTGATTCCAGCAGAGCTCGCTCAATTTGAAGAAGAAATTAAAAAGAGCGTATTCATTACTTATTTGGCGCACACGCCAAGTATCGAAGCTGCAAAAGCATTTGTTGCTCAAATCAAAGCTAAACACGCTGATGCTAGACATAACTGTTGGGGCTTTGTTGCTGGTCGCCCGGAAGATTCAATGAAATGGGGCTTTAGTGATGATGGGGAGCCGTCCGGAACTGCTGGCAAACCGATCCTGGCTCAGCTGTCTGGCTCTGGGGTGGGGGAAATCACGGCTGTGGTCACGCGATACTCTGGTGGAATCAAGTTAGGTACAGGCGGTTTGGTTAAAGCGTATGGGGGTGGGGTACAACAAGCGCTCAAGCTGCTTCAAACTATTGAGAAAAAAATAACCACAAAGCTCAGACTAACGTTAGACTATGGGTTTATGCCGATCGCACAGTCAATCATGCCGCAATTTGGTGCGATAGAAGTCGAGGCTGAATACAGCGATCAGGTGGTATTAGTGGTGGAAATTGAGCTTCGAGAAGTGAGCGCGTTTACCCAAGCAATCATCAATAAAAGCGGGGCAAAGGCAATTGTCACTCCGCTAGACGGACAATAATGAAAAACAGGAAGCAACAGGGACAGCTTCGCTAGTCAATTTATCCATGCAATTTCGTTCAATTATTCGAATCGTCGGGCTACTGCTCGCACTCTTTAGTGTCACTATGCTTGCGCCAGCACTCGTTGCGCTGATCTATCGAGATGGTGCAGGTGTGCCTTTTGTCACGACATTTTTTGTTCTGCTGTTTTGTGGGGCCGTTTGTTGGTACCCAAACCGCAGGTATAAGCACGAGCTTAAAGCTCGAGATGGCTTTCTTATTGTCGTCTTATTCTGGACAGTACTTGGCAGTGCAGGCTCGATCCCCTTTCTCATTGCTGACAACCCGAACGTCTCAGTGACAGATGCGTTTTTTGAATCATTTTCTGCTCTCACTACGACCGGGGCGACCGTTATTGTTGGTTTGGATGAGTTACCTAAAGCGATTCTATTCTATCGACAGTTACTGCAGTGGTTCGGCGGTATGGGAATCATCGTATTAGCGGTGGCGATTTTGCCAGTACTTGGCATTGGTGGTATGCAGCTTTACCGCGCCGAGATCCCAGGTCCAGTCAAGGACACTAAAGTGACGCCGCGCATAGCAGAAACTGCTAAGGCGCTTTGGTACATCTATTTGAGCCTGACTATCGCCTGTGCTTCGGCTTTTTGGTTAGCTGGTATGACGCCATTTGACGCCATCAGTCACAGCTTTTCCACCATTGCCATTGGTGGCTTCTCTACCCACGATGCCAGCATCGGATACTTTGATAGTTACGCGATTAACCTAATTACCGTGGTTTTTCTGCTTATATCTGCATGTAACTACACACTGCACTTTGCTGCATTTGCATCGGGTGGTGTGCATCCCAAGTATTATTGGAAAGATCCTGAGTTTCGCGCCTTCTTGTTTATTCAAGTGCTGCTATTTGTTATTTGCTTTCTATTATTACTGAAACATCACTCTTACACATCGACATACGATGCTTTCGATCAGGCACTTTTCCAAACCGTGTCAATTTCGACAACTGCGGGCTTTACGACGACAGGTTTTGCGGATTGGCCGCTCTTCTTACCTGTACTGCTATTGTTCTCCTCTTTTATAGGTGGTTGTGCTGGTTCAACAGGCGGCGGCATGAAAGTGATCCGTATCCTGCTTCTTACCTTACAAGGTGCGCGTGAACTAAAACGTTTGGTCCATCCACGCGCGGTTTACACCATCAAAGTAGGTGGCAGTGCCCTACCGCAACGTGTTGTCGATGCGGTTTGGGGCTTCTTCTCCGCATACGCATTGGTATTTGTGGTTTGTATGTTGGGGTTGATTGCAACAGGAATGGATGAGCTCAGTGCGTTCTCGGCGGTGGCTGCGACTCTGAACAACCTCGGTCCTGGCTTGGGAGAAGTGGCGCTTCACTTTGGTGATGTTAACGACAAAGCAAAATGGGTATTGATAGTTTCTATGCTGTTTGGTCGTTTGGAAATCTTTACCTTACTTATTCTACTTACGCCGACGTTTTGGCGTAGCTAAGGGGAAATCGTGGCAAAAGCATTATTTCTATACTCTTCCCGCGAAGGGCAGACTAAAAAAATTCTCCACTATATAGATGAACAACTTCCAGACTTCGATTGTGAGTTGATGGATTTACATAATGTCGAGACGATTGATTTCAGCCAATACGACAGAGTATTGATAGGCGCCTCTATTCGCTATGGCCATCTTAATAAAAAGCTATACCAGTTTATTGAGCGAAACCTCAATCAATTGGAGCAAAATAAAGTGGCATTTTTCTGCGTAAACCTAACCGCTCGTAAAGAGGACCAAGGAAAGGATACACCTGAAGGTAGTGCTTACATTCGCAAGTTTCTAATTAAGTCTCCTTGGAAACCAACGCTAATCGGTGTTTTTGCTGGTGCACTTTATTACCCACGTTACAGCTGGTTCGACAGAACTATGATTAGGTTCATTATGTCGATGACAGGTGGCGAAACCGATACGACCAAAGAAGTGGAATACACCAATTGGGAAAAAGTGGCTCTTTTCGCAGATAAATTCAGAGAACTGTAGAAATAACGTGCTCTTTTGACTGCTTTTGATGCAAATTTATCCGAACGATAAAAAAATCAAAAAAAACGAGAAAAAGGGCTTGCCAATGTGATCGCAATCTCTATAATGCCACCTCGCTGACACGGCAACGCTTCGAAAGAAACGAAGTCGAGGTTAGCAAGCCAAATTAGCCAAGCGGAAACGCTTGAAGAAAGTTTGAAAAAAGTGATTGACACTAAACTTTAACTCGCTAAAATGGCCGTCCTGTTTTGAGCAAAGCTCAACAGGAAAAGCTCTTTAACAATATAGACCTATCAATCTGTGTGGGCACTCGTTGATGATAATCCAAATAGTTTCTTCGGAAACAATTTAGGTTTCAATGAAACGAAGTGACCATTGAATCTTCGGATTCAGCACAGTCAATTCAAACATTACTTTATGTAATGTTCAGTATTCATTGAGCCGAACAAAATCTTAAATTGAAGAGTTTGATCATGGCTCAGATTGAACGCTGGCGGCAGGCCTAACACATGCAAGTCGAGCGGAAACGAGTTATCTGAACC